>Ga0070738_10000120_pt1 | contig 231022 bp, 204 predicted proteins | sample Coa_R2_2_FD_66446 | JGI IMG/M metagenome (GOLD analysis project Ga0070738, IMG submission 66446) | Surface soil microbial communities from Centralia Pennsylvania, which are recovering from an underground coalmine fire - Coalmine... | ecosystem: Environmental > Terrestrial > Soil >... | reverse complement strand
GCCGGGCAACCAAGTGCACCAGAGGATTAGGCGGCCATACTGCTCCCGGCGGAACCCCGCAGCCACGATACCGTGTTCATGGTCCGTGTGCAGCGCCGGTTTCGGAGCTGGGGGCTCATGCTGAGGTGCGGGCCGCTTGGCCCGCGCGTCTCGTCCTTCGACCGCGGCTCAGGATGAGGAAGTAGGAGCTCACGGTGAGGAGCCGTGCGCAGCACGGCGTCTCGAACCATGGCCATTCTTCGACACGCGTCGCTTTCGCGATGCCGTCAGACGAGGCCTTGCGATGGCGCGGATACCACGTTCACGGTCTGGACCCTTCCGGCTCAACTCGCGTTGGGAGTAAAGTCCGTTGATTCGCCGGTAGAGCTGCCTTCAGGCCAGTTCGCCGTGGGGGATTGGCTGTGCGCGTTCCGGCCAGATTGGGCGATTGGGGCAAGCGTGAATGCCGGACACGATCCGGATCACCCAGGGGAGCATGGGGGTTTGCTGGTGGCGCGCAAGACGCGCCGCACATTGTGCGTTGACGCATGCCCTTTTTCGGAAGACCGGACGCCATCTTTCCGCGACATGCGCTATCACGGCCACCATCCTGGGCACTGCGGCCTCGGCCGCCAAGGCCGCGGCGGTGCCCCAGATTGGCACCGTACAGGCCTATATGGAGGCCATTGCGCAACTCGACAGCCACGAGATCGTGGCGCTGGCACTGACGCTCGGGATCCTCTGCTTTGCGGTCGTTACCGCGATCCTGCTGGTACGCACGCGCCGGCGGCTCGCCGAGACCGAGCAGGCCGCGCGCGACCAGGCGCTCGCCTTGCGCGCCCGCGCCGACCGTGCCAACGCGCTGCTGCAATCGGAGCCGCAGGTCGTCATCGCTTGGTCTACCATCGACGAGGAGCCGGAGGTCATCGGCGACCCGGGTGTGCTCACCGACGCTGGCGATCATCTCCTCGACTTCGGCCGCTGGCTCGAGGCTGAGCAGGCGCGCGCCATCGAGAATGCGGTCGACGCCTTGCGGGCGCGCGGTGTCGGCTTCGCCATGACGCTGACCACGCCATCCGACCGATTGGTCGAGGCGGATGGGCAGGCGATCGGCGGGCGCGCGGTCTTAAGGCTGCGCAATGTCAGCGGCATCAGGCGTGAGCTCGGCGATCTTCGCCTGCGCCACCACCGGCAGATCGAGGAGAACGAGGCGCTGCGCGCGCTTATCGACGCGATCGCGGTACCGGTCTGGGCACGCGATGGAAACGGACGGCTGACCTTCGCCAACAAAGCCTATGCGCGGGCGGTCGATGCGCGCGATGGCGCGGAGGTGGTGGAGCATGGCATCGAGCTGTTCGACCACGCAGCCCGCACGGCCCTCGAGGAGGCGGAGCACAGCTATCAGTCCTATACGGGCCACCTACCTGCCGTGGTCGGCGGTGAGCGGCGCAGCTTCGCGGTCGAGAGCGTGCCGGCCCGCCGGGGCAGCGCCGGCATCGCCATCGACGTCACCGAGATCGACCGGCTACGTCGTGATCTCGACCGTATGCTTGAAGCGCATCGGCGCACGCTCGATCGTTTGGCGACCGGTGTGGCGATATTCGGCGCCAACCAGAAGCTCACCTTCTACAACGCCGCCTATCGCTCGCTCTGGGATCTCGATGCCGGATTCCTCGATCAGGAGCCGAGCGACCTCGCCGTGCTCGACCGCCTGCGCGCCAACCGCAAGCTGCCCGAGGAGCGCGATTTCCGCCAGTGGAAGGCGGCGCTGCATGACGCCTATAGTGCCACCGAAGCGCGCGAGCACACTTGGCACCTGCCGGACGGGCGTACGCTGCGCGTGGTCACGACCCCCAATCCCGAAGGGGGAGTGATCTATCTCTTCGATGATGTCACCGAGCGGCTCGATCTCGCGCGCCGCTATGACGCGCTGATCCGGGTGCAGGGCGAGACGCTCGACAACCTCGCCGAGGCGGTCGCGGTGTTTGCAAGCGACGGACGGCTGCGCCTGTTCAACCCGGCCTTCGCGCAGCTGTGGAAGCTCTCAGGCCCCGCCCTCGCCGAGCGCCCGCATATCGAGACCGTGATCGGCTGGTGCCAACCCCTGTCCGGTGACAGCGCGCTCTGGCAGCGCCTGCACGGCGCCGTCACCGCAATCGACGACCGCGCGTCGGTGAGCGGCCGCATCGAGCGGCGCGACGGCAGCGTGATCGATTGCGCGACCGTGCCGCTGCCCGACGGCGCCACGCTGGTGACCTTCCGGGACATGACCGATACCGTCAATGTCGAGCGGGCGCTGCGCGAGAAGAACGAGGCGCTGGAGGATGCCGACGAGATCAAGGTCGACTTCGTCCACCACGTCTCCTACGAGCTGCGCTCGCCGCTGACCAACATCATCGGCTTTGCGCATTTCCTTGGCGACCAGGCGACCGGCCCCCTCAACGACAAGCAGCGCGAATATCTGGGCTATATCACCACCTCGACCAACGCGCTGCTTGCAATCATCAACAACATCCTGGACCTCGCCAGCATCGATGCCGGCGCCATGACGCTCGACCTTTCCGCCGTCGACATCCGGCGGACCATGAATGATGCCGCCGAGGGCGTGCAGGACCGCCTGGTGCAGGGCGGCATTGCGCTCGATATCCGGGTCGCTGCCGATATCGGCAGCTTTACGGCCGACGAGCGGCGGGTGCGGCAGACGCTGTTCAACCTGTTGTCCAACGCGATAGGCTTTTCCCCGGCCGGCGAGACCATTACGTTGGCGGCGCAAAGACTGAAGGACGCGGTGATTTTCTCCGTCACCGACCGGGGACCCGGCATTCCGCCGGATGTGAAGGACAAGGTGTTCGATTGGTTCGAGACGCATTCCTTGGGTTCGCGCCATCGCGGCACCGGGCTCGGGCTGTCGCTGGTTCGCTCCTTCGTGGAGCTGCATGGCGGCACCGTGACCATCGATTCGGCGGTCGGCATCGGCACGACCGTAACCTGCATCTTCCCGCTCGGGCAGCGCGCCGAGCGCCCCGCCGCATGAGCGGCACCACGCCAGAGCGGATTCCGGTCGGGGCGATCCAACTCGGCGTCATTGCCGGGCTTGACCCTGCAATCCATCTTATTTTTTCGAGAAAGATGGACCCGCGGGTCATCAGGGCGTCTTACGCCCGTCTTGGACGGGCTATGCCCGCGGGCGACGAGTGGAGCGAGTTTCTCCGACCGAAATACTTCCTGGTGGGCGTCACCCTCACCCCAACCCTCCCCAGCCGGCGGGGAAGGAAGGGATGGGGGCTGCAGGCATCATGATGGCGCCCGCCGCGACCGAGAGCTTCTTTACCGTCGTGCTCCCCGACGAGGTGGCGACGCGGCGGCTTGCGGTCGATGTCGCCAATGTGCTCAAGCCGGGCGACATGGTCACGCTGTCCGGCGATCTCGGCGCCGGCAAGACCACGTTTGCGCGCGCGGTGATCCGCCATCTCGCGAGCGACGAATCGATCGAGGTGCCGAGCCCGACCTTCACCCTGATGCAGACATACGATCTGCCGCAGTTTCAGATCGTCCACATCGACCTCTATCGCAGCAGCGGCCTGGACGAGCTGCGCGAGCTCGGCTTCGACGACCTGCCTGTCGGCGCAGTGGTGCTGCTCGAATGGCCTGATCGCGCCGGCAGCCGCCTGCCGGCCGACCGCCTCGATATTTCGCTCACGCTCGCCGCCAAGCTCAAGCTCGAGTTTCGCAACGCCCAGATCACGGGCCGCGGCGGCTTCGCGGCACGGGTCGAGCGCATGGCGACGATCCGCGGCTTCCTGGCCGAGGCCGGGTTGAGCGAGGCACTGCGCCGCCCCATGCCGGGCGATGCTTCGATGCGCAGCTACGAGCGCTTGGTGCTGGGCGAACGGCGCGTGCTCCTGATGAACTGGCCGCCCAGGCCGGACGGCCCGCCGGTGCGCGCCGGCAAGTCCTACAGCGCGCTCGCCCATCTGGCCGAAAGCGTCGTGCCGTTCGTCGCCATGGCCAAGGGGCTGCGCGAGCGCGGGCTCCTGGCGCCGGAAATTTTCCATGCCGACCTGGTCAACGGGCTTCTCGTCATCGAGGACCTCGGCGATGAGCAAGTTGTCGCCGGCGATCCACCGGCTCCGATCGAGGAGCGCTACGAGACCGCGGTCGACGCGCTTTTGACGCTGCACGAGAAGACGCTTCCCGATTTGCTGCCGGTCGCGCCGCAGGTCGAGTATCGGATCCCGCCCTATGACCTGCAGGCGTTGCTGATCGAAGCCGAGCTTCTGCTCGACTGGTATCTGCCGCATTGCGGCACCACGATCTCGGACGAGGCGCGCGCAGAATTCTCGCAGCTCTGGAGCGAGGCGCTCAATCCGGCGATTGATGCAACCCCGACCTGGGTTCTGCGCGATTTTCATTCGCCCAATCTGTTGTGGCTGCCCGACAACAAGGATCTGGCGCGGCTCGGGATCTTGGATTTCCAGGATGCCCTGTTGGGGCCGCCCGCCTACGATGTCGCCTCGCTCCTGCAGGACGCGCGTGTTGATGTGAGCGAGCAGACGGAGGTCGCCCTGCTCGGCCGCTATCTGCGCGGGCGCCACGCCGCCGATCCATCCTTCGACGTCGGCGAATTCATCAAGATGTATGTGACTCTGGCGACACAACGCGCCAGCAAGATCTTGGGGATCTTCGCCCGCCTCGACCGCCGCGACGGCAAGCCGCAATACCTGCGTCACATGCCACGCATATGGGGCTATTTGCAGCGCTCACTGGCGCATCCGGTATTGGGGCCGCTCCGCGATTGGTATGACGCGCACATTCCGCCATCGGGTGGTTGAGGCGAGTTAAAGGGGGGCGCATGGAGGCAACACGAACAGGCGGCACGACATCAAGCGGCACGACCCCAAAGAGCGCGATGGTGCTTGCCGCCGGTCTCGGCACGCGCATGCGCCCGTTCAACGGACAGGTCCCCAAGCCGCTGGTGCAGGTCGGCGGGAAGGCCCTGATCGACCATGTGCTCGATCGCCTGGCCGACGCCGGAGTCGAGCGGGCGATCATCAACGTGCATCATCTCGCTGATCAGATCGAGCAGCACCTCTTACCGCGACAGCGGCCGCGCATCGTCATCTCCGACGAGCGAGGCGCGCTTCTCGGCACCGGCGGCGGCGTCGTCAAGGCGCTGCCGCTCATCGGCGCGGAGCCCTTCTTCCACGTCAATTCCGACACGATCTGGATCGACGGCGTGCGGCCCAATCTCGGACGCCTCGCTGCCGCCTTCGACCCGGCCCGTATGGATGCGCTTCTGCTGCTCGCCCCGACCGCCACCAGCATCGGGTATGCGGGCCGCGGCGATTTCGCCATGGCGGCAGACGGCAGCCTTGCGCGTCGCGGCGAGCGGCAAGTGGTGCCGTTCGTCTATGCGGGCGCCGCGGTTTTTGCGCCGTCCTTGTTTGCGGGTGCGCCGGCCGGCGCCTTCTCGCTCACCAGCTTGTTTGATCGCGCCGGCGAGGCGGGGCGCCTGTTCGGGCTCCGGCTCGAAGGCCTGTGGATGCATGTCGGCACGCCCGAAGCCGTCGCCGCCGCCGAAGCTGCGATTTTGGAGAGCGTGGCGTAGCGGCAGAGATAGCGACAGCGTCGCGGACGGCCATCATCGGCACCTCGTGCAAGCTCGGCGACGCGCTCTTGTCGCCCCACCTGGGCGGATGGTATCGATTCTGCCGGGGTGAAATGCGTCAGGTTTCGGGGCCGTGATGACGACGAGAGCCGCATGTCTTCCGTTTTGCTTGCTCATCCTAAGCGGCCCGGCGCTCGGTGCGAATGCGCATACGGCAGCCCCGGCGCCGTATTTCAACTGGACCGGATGCTACATTGGCGGCCACGCTGGGGGCGGGTGGGGATCAACAGGGTTTCTGAATGTTTTCGGGCAGAGCGAAGGTGCAATCACACAACTGCAGAATCAGATAACACAAACACAGAGCCAAATAGCGATTTCGCAAAATCAAATGGCATTGCTACAGACTCAATTAGCAACATTAATAGCAACGAATACCTTTGGGCAGAATACGCCTGCAATAATAGCAACAGAGGCTGAGATAGCAGCATTGAAGGCCCAAATTGCTGCGTCGCAGACTCAAGCAACACAATTAGAGAATCAATTGGAGCGCGCACGGGCGATAGGCGGCATCAATACCGCACATACGACGAATACAACCGGGTTTGTGGGCGGGGGACAGGGGGGCTGCAATTACCAACTGTCACATCTAGTGATTGGCGTCGAGGCCGACGTTTCCGGCACCGCGATGGCGGGCAGCAGCGGCTCGGTGTTTGGCGGCCACACTTCGGCGAACACCGATTTCATCACAGACGTAACCGGGCGGTTGGGCTATGCCGCCGGACCATGGCTTATCTACGCCAAGGGTGGGGCCGCCTGGTCGGATAGTTCCTTCAGTTTCACGGCTTCGACCGGGGCTCCCTGGACTTGGAGCGGCATTCGCAGCGGCTGGACCGCAGGGACCGGCATCGAATGGGCCTTCTTGCAGAGCTGGTCGGCCAAGCTCGAATATCAATACTATGACTTCGCCAGCTCCGGCACGCTTACCAGTCCGGCGAGCACAATCGCTTTGGGAAACTACGTGCAATACATTCACACCATCAAGCTCGGCTTCAACTGGCATCTCTACACCGGTGCCAGCCCGCGGCACTGATTAGGCAGAGATGCCAAGAGGCTTGTCAGGCGCGGCGCCGCCCATTACTTGCTGTACAGAATTTCGGAAGCACGCCATGACCGCTGCTGAGGCTACTGCGGACGTGAGCTGCTCGGCCTGAGCCTAAGCCTTTCTCATTTTGACCCGTATCTGCCCTCCGGGCTTGGCTGGTTGTTGACTGGCCTGGCCCGTCATGGTGGCTGACGGGCTGCCGCCAATTCGATATCCTTGGCGACGGGTAGAGATTTTCCATACGGAAATCTCGGATTCGGTGTGGGGGGCTCTCTCGAATGAAGCGATTCAGCACGGTTGTTTTTTTGATCGCCATTGGCGGTCTTTCGATGGCGCGCGCCATCGAGCGTCCCAGCTCGAGCGGGGTATTCACGGAAGCGCAGGCGAAGAATGGTGAGCGCATCTATCGTGAGCGATGCGCGAAGTGTCATGGAGTCGATCTTCTCGCCACCGATCCGGATGCTCCCGACCTGACCGGCGAAGGATTCAAGATGGACTGGCTGGGGCAGACCGTTGGCGATCGCTTCAAGTATATTCGCACTGCCATGCCAGACGATGCGCCCGGCAGTCTTGATGATCAGAGCTACGTGGACATCGTGGCTTTCGTTCTTCAGTTCAACGGTAATCCACCTGGCAAAGAGAAGCTGCCACCGGACTTCGCCGTCTTAGACCAGATCGTCATCAGCGGTCGTTGACAGGAGCCCCTGACCAAGAAGGGGCTTGGAGCATGCAGCGAGGACAATTTCGCTGAGCTTCGTCGTCGCTGAAACCGGCGAAACAAATGTCCGGTCCTGGCCGATGTTCCCCGTGCCATTGACCGGGCCGCACCGGGATGCGCTCGCGAGGATGCCGTCGTCGCCGCAAACGCTGAGCGCAACTAATCGACCGTGTCGAAGCCGCGATTCTTGGGGAGCGTGGCGGAAGGCCAGGCACAGTCGCCCCGGCGAAAGCCGGGGCCCATACGCCGTGTCGTCTCGGTCGTCCGAGGGCTATGGGGCGCCTGCTGTCGCAGGAGAGAGAGGTGGCCCTCCAGACCGCGTGGGCAAAATTGCGCGACGCCTCGCGCCAATCAAACTTCAGCGCGAGGCAATTTTGCCCACCCTACCCGCTTGTCGCGACGAAAGTAGGCGGGCCGGGTGCCGTGGGGCGCGGCGCAACATCGTAGGGGCGCCCCTCCAAGGGCCGCCCCTACGAAATTCCTACGTCACGCGTGCACCAGCGGACCGGGATTCTTGATGTATTGCTCGGTGATCGCCTTGGCGGACCAATAGGCGAGCGCGCCGACGGTGCCGGTCGGGTTGTAGCCGTGCTGCTGCGGGAACACGGAGGCCCCCACGACAAACAGATTGTGCGCGTCCCAGGCCTGGAGATAGCGATTGACGACGCTCGATTTCGGATCCGAGCCCATCATGGTGCCGCCGGTATTGTGGGTCGATTGATAGGGCACGATGGTGAAGTTCCTCGGGCGCGGATGCAGCTCGTAGTGGGTGGGATTCATCGCTTTGATGATCCCTTCGACCTTCGACAGCATATAGCGCGACATCTTGTGATCGTTGTCGGTGCCGTTGTAGGTCATGCGGATCAATGGCCGCCCGAACGCATCCTTGTAGGTCGGGTCGAGGTCCATGAAGTTCTCGCGATTGGCATAGACCGAGCCCTGCGTGTTGAAGCGCGTGAAGTGGTGATACCACTTCACCGTCGCGCGCTTCCACTCCGAGCCCCAGGCAGGCGTTCCGCCCGGAACCCCGCGCCCGCCAACCGGCGGCGCCCCGGCCGCACCGCACGTGATATAACCGCCGCCGAAGAAACCGAGGCCCGAATGATCGAAGCTCGAATTGTTGAAATCGTCGATGCACGCAGACGTGCCGGCTGAACCCATGAATGGGTTCCATTCCGCGTTCTCGAAGAAGGCTTCGGCGCCAGCTTCGAATTGATAACAGTAGTTCTTGCCGACGACCCCCTTGCCGGTGGCGCGATCATAAGGCTCGCCGATGCCGGCGAGCAGCAGCGCCTGGGTGTTGCCGAACACGAAGGAGGACAGCACCACCATATTGGCGGGCTGCTCGTATTCCTCGCCGGTGCGCAGGTCGGTGTAGGTAACCCCGGTGACTTTGCGGCTCGCCTTGTCGTAGGCGAGCTTGGTGACATAGGCGCGTGTGCGCAGCTCGAATTTGGGCTCGGGGCGCAGCACCGGCAGGATGGTGGTGTTGGCGGAAGCCTTGGCGTTGGCCTCGCAGGCCATGCGGTTGCAGTAGCCGCAATACTCGCAGGCACCGAGCTGCACCCCCTCGACGTTGCGATAGCTCTCGCTCGCAATCGCAACCGGCGCCGGGAACGGGTGATAGCCAAGGCTCTTGGCGGCGTCGGCGAACATCTGGCCGGGCAACGACGTCTTGATCGGCTTGTTCGGATATTCGTCGCTGCGCGGCCCTTCGAACGGATTGCCGCCTGCCACGATGGTGCCCTTCAGATTCCCGGCCTTTCCCGATACACCGCAGAGCTTATCGAAGCGATTATAGTACGGCTCGAGCTCGTCGTAGCTGATCGGCCAGTCCTGGATCGTCATATCGTCGGGAATTGCGTTCGCTCCATAGCGCTCGGCAAGATAGCTGCGCAGACGAAAATCCGCGGGCTGGAAGCGCCAGTGCAGCGCCCCCCAATGCAGCCCCGACCCGCCGACGCCCTCGCCGGGTAGGAATGCGCCGAAGCGGCGGATCGGCAGCGCGGTTTCCGCCGCCGCATTGCGGAACGTGATCGTATCGGTCGAATTGTCCTGCATCAGCTCGAGACGTTGCGCATAGCGAAACTCGTCGCGAATGCTGGGCAAGGTGAAGTTCTCGCCCGGAGTGCGGTCCTGTCCGCGCTCCAGCCCGACCACCGAGAGGCCGGCCTTGGTGAGCTCGCGCGCGAGGATGGCACCGGTCCAGCCCATGCCGACCATCACTGCATCGACTTCCTTCAATCGCACAACCATGATGGCCTCCCCTCAAGAAAAGTCAGCGATGGATTGCGGCGGCGCCACGTAGCGCTTGGCCTGATACTCTTCGAACTTGCCCGCATAGGTCGCGGGCAGGCCAGGGAAGCCGAGCATCTTCCAGGAGGCCTTGTCGCGATTGCCCCCGTAGATCGGATCGGAGAAGAACCCTTCCATTGCGAGCGTGAGCAGCGACTGGAAGAACTGCCGGGACGGAATCCCGGCGAATTCGGCCTTGCCGCCTTCCATGGCCTTCAGCGCCTCGATCTGTTGAGCGGAGCCAAGGCGGTCGAACTCCTTGCCATAGGTCTTGTGCGACCAGGCATTCGCCTCGGCAATGCCGGCCTGGAAGAACTCTTTCGGGGTCAGCGCGAGCTGATAGCCCTGCTCCGGCTTGCCCTTCTGGAACGGACCGCTGCGGTACATCTTGGCGCCACCACCCCAGGCGCTGGCGAGCTGGCGATCGATGAACGTCACCAGGCCGCAATCGGTACCGGATGGCGAAAGCTCGTCGGCCGGAATGATCGCATCGACAGCCGCAGAGACGAATGCAGCCTCGGTCGCGGTCAGCGCCAGCAAGGCTTCCGGCTCGGCATGGGTCGCGGCAGCCGGCGTCGGCAGAGCGGCCGCAGGCGTCTGCGCTTCAGCCGGAACGGACGCAGCCAGGCCGGTAGCGACTGCGGTGCCGGCACCAACCAGAAATCGGCGCCGCGGAATCGAGTCATCGCTCATGACGTTCTCCCTGATGTTCTTTACTGGGTTGGGCTGATGATAGGCTGGGAGTCGTTCCTGCGAAAGCAGGAACCTATACGGCTGCGCGGTCTCATTACGGCCTAGGCTTATGGGTCCGGGCTCTTCGCTTCGCTCGGCCGGGACGACGCCTGAGTGGTTGCGCGACAGAAGGCTCCGATTCATACACACCCCATGGCTCATACTCCGCGAGTCTTCACGATTCCGGCCTCGGTGCCATTTCTGCCGACGCTGATCCGGGCGCTCATCGACGGACATCTGGTTCCGGATTGGAAGCCTGACCTCGCACGCGACCCGCTCGCGCTCGCCGCCGCAACGATTTATCTGCCGACCCGCCGCGCCTGCCGGCTCGCGCGCGAGCAGTTTCTCGGCCTCGCCGGCTGTGAGGCCGCGATCCTGCCCCGCATCGTGCCGATCGGAGATGTGGACGAAGACGAGATCATTCTCGCGCACGCCGGCGCCGAGGCGGATCCCGGGCTGCCGCCGCTGCTCGATTTGCCCGAGGGGCTGGGCGGCATCGAGCGGCGCTTCCTGCTCGCGCGCCTAGTGCTGGCCTGGGCGGCCCGCCTGGCGCCGCAAAATGCCGGCGAAGCCCCGCTTGTCGCTAACCACCCTGCAACCGCGCTGGCGCTTGCCGACGATCTGGCGCGGCTCATCGATGACATGACGACACGCGGCGTCTCGTGGGACCGGCTCGATGATTTGGTGCCGGATCAGTTCGACAAATACTGGCAGCTGACGCTTGCGTTCCTGAAAATCGCCCGCACGGAGTGGCCGAAAATCCTCGAGGAACGCGGGCTGATCGAGGCCGCCGTGCGCCGCGACCTGTTGATCACCGCCGAGGCAGAGCGGCTTTCCCACGCCGACGGCCCCGTCATTGCGGCCGGATCGACGGGCTCGATCCCGGCGACTGCCACGCTGATCGCCGCGGTCGCGAACTTGCCGCACGGCGCCGTGGTGTTGCCTGGCCTCGATACGGATCTCGATGCGCCATCCTGGCGGCTGATCGCCGCCGCTCCTTCCGGGAAGCTCCCCGCCGGCCCAGCTCGCGCCGCAGATGCGACGCCGATCGCCGGCCACCCGCAATTTGCTCTGCAGCGCCTGCTGGCACGCCTCAAGATCGAACGCGATGACGTGGTGCCGATCGGTGCGCCGGCTGCAGGCGGCCGCGAGCAGCTCGTGTCCGAGGCCTTTCGTCCCGCACAAGCGACCGATCTCTGGCGCGCCCGTACCGGCGCGGAAGCCTTTGCGATCCATCTCGAGGCCGCGCTTGCGGGAGTAGCCTGCATCGAGGCCGCCAATGCAGAAGAGGAAGCTCTGGCGATTGCGATCAGCTTACGCGAGATGCTCGAGAGCCCGGCCAAGACCGCGGCGCTGGTGACGCCTGACCGTGCGCTCGCCCGCCGTGTGAAGGCTGCGCTTGCGCGCTGGAATGTCGAGGTGGACGATTCCGGCGGCGAGGAGCTCGGCCAAACCCGAGCCGGCCTGTTCGCGCGCCTTACCGCCACCGCGGTTGCGGATGAGCTTGCGCCGGTCGCTCTCTTGTCGCTGCTGAAGCATCCTTTGGCGCGGCTCGGTCAGGGTGAGGAGAGGCATCGGCGCACGATCGCAGTGCTCGAGCGCGCGATCCTGCGCGGACCGCGGCCGCGGCCGGGCAGCGCCGGCCTTGCGCGCGCGCTTTCGAGCTTGCGGGCCGAGCTCGCCAAGCTGCGCAGAGGCGAGCGTTCCGACGTGCACCGCTCCGATCCGCGCGCAGACCTTGGCGAGAATGAGCTCGAGCAAGCCGCCGGCCTTATCGCCCAAGTCGCGGCGGCGCTTGCTCCGCTCGAGAAGCTCGGGCGCGGTGCGCATTCCTTCGCCGCCATCGCGGCACGCCATCGCGACGCCATCGCGGCTTTGTCGGATGCGGGCGATGGCGTTGCGTCAGGCTTTGCAGGGCCGGACGGCGATGCTTTGGCGCAGATATTCGATGCGATTGCGCAAGCGCCTCCGGCCGCGGACCTGAGCGTCACCCTTTCCGACTATCCGGAACTGTTCAGCGCGACGATCGCCAATCGGGTGGTGCGTCGCCCCGAGCAGCCGGGCGTCCGCCTGCGCATTCTCGGACCGCTGGAAGCGCGCCTCACGACCAGTGACCGGGTTGTGCTCGGCGCCTTGAACGAGGGCACTTGGCCGCCGGAGGCGCGAAGCGATGCCTGGCTCTCGAGGCCGATGCGGCTGGCACTCGGGCTCGATCTGCCGGAGCGGCGGATCGGCCTCTCCGCCCATGACTTCGCCCAGATGCTGGGCGCACGCGAGGTGATCCTCACCCGCGCCGCCAAGCTTGCGGGCGCCCCGACGGTCGCGTCGCGCTTTCTGCAGCGACTCGCCGCCGTCGCCGGACCGCGCTGGCAAACAGCAATCGCGCAGGGCGAAAAGTATCTCGACTGGGCGCGTGCGCTCGACCGGCCGACGGCTTCACCCCGGCCGACGCCCCGGCCGGTACCGCGGCCGCCGCTGGCGGCGCGTCCCTCGCATCTGTCGGTCACCGAGATCGAGCACTGGCTGCGCGATCCCTATACGATCTACGCAAAGCACGTCTTGCGCCTGTTCCCGCTCGACCCGATCGACATGGCACCGGGCGCCGCCGACCGCGGCACCGTGATCCACGGCGCTATCGGGGACTTCACCCAAGCGTATGCTGCGCGGCTGCCTGACGACCCGCTTGCCGAGCTCATGGCGCTCGGAGCTAAGCATTTCGCTCCCTTGGAGGAATTCCCCGAGGCGCGCGCATTCTGGTGGCCGCGCTTCGAGCGCATCGCGCGCTGGTTCGCGAACTGGGAGGCAAGACGGCGCAGCGAGATCGCCTCAGTGCAGGCGGAGATCCGCGGCGAGATCGAGATCCCGCTCGGCAGCCGCACTTTCCGTCTGTCCGCGCGCGCCGACCGCATCGAACAGCGTGGCGACGGCAGCTATGCGATCCTCGACTACAAAACCGGGCAGGTGCCGACCGGCCCGCAAGTGACGGCCGGCCTCTCGCCGCAGTTGACCCTCGAAGGCGCAATCCTGCGCGCCGGGCGCTTCGCCGAAATTCCAGCTGGCGCCTCGATCGCGGCCTTGATCTACGTGTCGCTCAAGGGCGGCGATCCGGGCGGCAGAGAAGCTGCGGTCGAGCTCAAAAGCTCGACCGCAGATGCGGAAGCCGATCGCGCCTTGGCCAAGCTCATCGAAGTGGCGCGAAAATTCGAAGATCCGACGACCCCCTACCGCTCGCGCGAGCGGCCGATGTGGCAATCGCGCGCCTACGGCGACTACGACCATTTGGCACGCGTGCGAGAATGGTCGCCAAGCGGCGGGGTCGGCGACGAGACGGAGGCGGCCGATGACGGCACCGCCTGAGATTCCGCGCGAAGTGCTGGACCGCCAGCGCGAAGCCTCCGATCCGGCGGGCTCCGCCTGGGTGTCCGCCAATGCGGGCTCCGGCAAGACCTACGTGCTGGCGCAGCGCGTCATCCGCCTGCTGCTGCAAGGGACGCCTCCCGCCAAGATCCTGTGCATTACCTTCACCAAGGCGGCCGCCGCCAATATGGCGGCGAGCGTGTTCGATCGCCTCGCACAATGGACCGCGCTGGAGGACGACGCGCTCGATGCCGCGATCCATGCCATGTCGCGTGAGTGGCCGTCGCCGCAACGGCGTGCTGCAGCGCGGCGGCTGTTCGCGCAAGCCCTGGAGACGCCGGGTGGCCTCAAGGTGCAGACCATCCACGCATTCTGCACGCGGCTGCTGCAGCAGTTTCCGTTCGAGGCCAATGTGCCGGCGCGCTTCGCGGTGCTGGACGAGGCAGCCGAATCGCAGCTCATCGATCAGCTCACCTTCGATTGCCTGCTGGAGGCTTCCGCCCAGCCGGAGTCGCGGCTCGGGCGCGCGCTCGCGACCATCATCGCGGTGACGAGCGATCAGGCATTCCGCGATGTGCTCTCCGAAGCGATCCGCAAGCGTGTGGAGCTGATGGGATGGATCGATGCGGCCGGCGGAATCGACGGCGCAATCGCCGACTTATCGGCCGCGCTCGGCCTGTCGGTGGACGAGACCGCAGACGACATCGCGGCGCGCTTCCTCGACCAGGCGCTGATCAGCGCCGCAGAATGGCCGGCGGTCCGTACCGCGCTGGCGCAGGGCAGCAAGGCCGACATCGAGCAGAGCGAGCGCTTCGGCCAATTGACGGCGCTGACCGGCAGCGAGCAGATCCGCGCCTATTTGCAGATCTTCTGCACCCAGAAAGGCGAGCCGCGCGCCCGCCTTGCCACCAATGGGTTCGCCGCGAGATATCCGGGCCTCGCCCAGCGCCTCTCTGCCGAGCGGGAGCGCGTTTGTGCGCTGCTGCCGCGCTGGCGCGCCGCCATGACGCGCGACCGCACCGCCGCCCTCATTACGCTTGCGGGCAGCGTGATCGCGCGCTTCCGCGCCGAAAAGGATCGCCGTGGATTGCTCGACTATGACGATCTCATTGAAAAGACCGGCACGTTGCTCCGACGCGTCGATGCGGCCTGGGTGCACTACAAGCTCGATCTCGGCGTCGATCACGTGCTGATCGACGAAGCTCAGGATACAAGCCCGCGGCAATGGGAGCTGATCGAGCGGCTCACCGCCGAGTTCGCGACCGGCGAGGGCGCGCGTGGATCCCTGGCGCGAACGATTTTCGCGGTCGGCGACGACAAGCAATCTATCTTCTCGTTCCAGGGAGCGCTGCCGGCGGCCTTCGGACAGAAGCGCCGCGACTTTCAGCGCGCTTATGCGGCAGCCGGCTTGCGCTTCCTGGGGTTGGAATTCAAGCACTCGTTCCGCTCCGCCCAGACCGTGCTCGACGCGGTCGATCTCGTGTTCAAGACGCCGGGCGCGTTTCGCGGGCTCGATGATCCGGTTGCGCCGGTGCACCTGGCGGTGCGCAGCCAGGCGCCGGGGCTCGTGGAAATTTGGCCGCTTGCCGAACCAGAGCCGAGCGCGTTGGTCGAGGGCTGGGACGCGCCATTCGACACCACCGCGGAAACAAGCCCCCGGGTCGCCCTTGCGCGTCGCATCGCCAAATGCGTGAAGTTGTGGATCGCACGCGGCGTCAAGGTCGGAGACGGTGCCGCACGCCATGCGATCACCCCGGGCGACATTCTGATCCTGGTGCGCCAGCGCGGACCGCTGTTCGAGGCGGTGATCCGCGCGCTCAAGAATGTCGGCATCCCGGTCGCCGGTGCCGACCGCCTGGTCCTGACCGAGCATATCGCGGTGATGGATCTTATGGCGCTGGCTGATGCGCTGCTGTTGCCAGACGATGATCTTGCGCTCGCGACCGTGCTCAAGAGCCCGCTGTTCGGCCTCTCCGAGGATGATCTGTTCGCGTTGTGCTGGCAGCGCCGCGGATCCTTGCGCGCGGCGCTCGCCGTCAAGGCCAAAGAGGACCTGGTGTTGGCGGCGGCGGAGCAGCGGCTCAACCGCCTTGCTCTGGCAGCGCGGCGCGAGACGCCATTTGGATTCTATGCGCGCGTGCTCGGGCCCGAAGGCGGACGCCGGCATTTCTTGGCCCGGCTCGGCCCTGAGGCGACCGACGCGCTCGATGAATTCCTCAATATCGCGCTCGATTACGAGCGCCGGCAGCCGGCATCTCTTCAGGGCTTCGTGGCCTGGCTGCGGAGCGCGAATGCCGAGATCAAGCGGGACATGGAGATCAGCCGCGACGAGGTGCGGGTGATGACCGTGCATGGTGCCAAAGGGCTCGAAGCCCCGGTCGTATTCCTGGCCGACACGACAACTCCGCCAGCCGGTCCGCCGCAGCGACAGCCGCGGCTGTTGCGCCTCGCCGGCGCCCGACAGGCGGCGCAAAAGGCATCGCCGCTGGTCTGGCTCGGCCGCAAGGACGACGATGTTCCTCCGCTCGCCGATGCTCGCCGCGCCGCTGCCGAAGCGGCGGAGAACGAGCACCGGCGCCTCCTCTATGTGGCGATGACGCGCGCGGCCGACCGGCTGGTGGTCTGTGGGGCGGTCGGCGAGCGTGGGAGCCCGCCCGGCTGCTGGTACGAAATGGTGCAGGGGGCGTTGGTCGGGGACCAGGCGCCGGGTGTCCAAGAGGAGCCCGCGGATGATGGCGACGGCATGGTGTGGCGGCTGCGCGGCAGGCGTGGCGACGTCGAGGACCCGGGGGAGAGCCCGGCGATCGTTGGTGCCCGGCCAAGCTTGCGACCGGCTTGGCTCGATCAGGCCGGCCCTGGTTCGCCAACCCCGACGCGCGCGCTTCTGCCATCCGACGAGACGGGCCTGGCGCCGCGTCTCGCCGCTGCGGGCGCGGCATCGGAGCGGATCAAGGCCCTGGCGCGCGGCACCCTGGTACATCGGCTGCTGCAGGCGCTGCCAACAGTCGCGCCGGAGCGACGCCGCGAGGCGATGCAGGCCTATCTGGCGAATGCAGGCCCGCAGTTCACCGCCGAGGAGCGCGCCCGGATCGAGGCTCAGGTCGAGGCGGTGCTTGAGGACGCGCGCTTCGCCGAGCTCTTCGGCAAGGCCAGCCGCGCCGAGGTCGCAATCGCGGGCCTCCTTGAGGTGAACGGCGAGCCCCGCATGATTTCCGGGCAAGTGGACCGGCTCGCCGTGACGGCGAACGGCATCTTGATCGCGGATTACAAGACCGTCCGCAGCGTGCCCACGGCTCCTGAAGATGTGCCCGAAAGCTACGTGCACCAGCTCGCCCTCTACCGGGGCGTGCTGCGCCGGATCTATCCAAAACGGACGGTCACGGCATGCCTCATTTTCACCGAAGGGCCTGATTTGGTCGAAATCCCCGCAGGCCTGTTGGATCGCGCGCTCGCCGCCCTCACCTCCCCGTGAAGTCCCCGTGGAGCCGCCTTGACGCTTTCACGCCGCGTTCATAGTTTTCGGGCCTGCTATCAAACGCTTCGCGGGTCGGAGGCGATTCGCTCATCCGTACGGCAACGCGGTTCATTCCAACGAGGTTCATTCCTATGGCGACGGTTGGCAAGGTTTCGGACGCGGATTTCGACTCCGAGGTGTTGAAGGCGAGCGGAGCCGTGGTGGTGGATTTCTGGGCCGAATGGTGCGGTCCGTGCCGGATGATCGCACCTGCGCTCGAGGAGATCGCCACGTCGATGAACGGCAAGGTCAAGATCGTCAAGCTCAACGTGGACGAGAACCCGCGCACCGCGTCCAAGTACGGCGTGATGTCGATCCCGACCTTGATGTTGTTCAAGAACGGCGAGATGGCCTCGCGCCAGGTCGGCGCCGCCCCGAAGCAGAAGCTGGAGCAGTGGATCACCGGCGCGATGTGACGCGGCTTTCGAGAATTGGTGATGTGTCGCAATCGCCGGGCTCGTCCCGGCGATTTGCTTTGTCCTTCACTCCGGCGGGGTGCCGTTCAGTGCCAGCACTGCGCCCGCGAGATAGAGCGAGCCGGTGATAAGGATGCGCGGCGGCTGATCGAGGGCAAGGCCGGCGATTGCGGCAAGCGCGCTTTCGATATTCGGAGCCGCCTCGGCGGGCAGGCCGATGCCGCGGGCGGCGTGCGCAAGCGCCTCGGGCGAGGCGGTGTTCTCCTGCTCGGGAATCGGCACCGTGATGATGCGGCGCGCAAGACCGGCGAAGTTCTTGAGGAAGCCTTCGCTGTCCTTGTTGGCGAGCATGCCGACAACGAGCACCAGCGGCCGTGACACCCGCTCCTCCAAGTCGGCGAGCGCACTGGCGATGACACGACCGCCATCCGGATTGTGGCCGCCGTCGAGCCAGAGCTCGCCGCCCGCCGGGATGAGGGCCGCGAGCTTGCCGCCCGCAAGGCGCTGCATCCGCGCCGGCCATTCAGCACGGGCCACGCCTTCGAAGGCGGCGGCCGAAAGCCGCAAGCTTTCGATCGCGCGCAGCGTTGCGATGGCAACGCCCGCATTCTCGAACTGGTGGCGCCCGTAGAGCTTGGGCGCGGGCAAATCCAAGAGCCCGGCATCGTCCTGGTAGACCAGGCGCCCGCGTTCTTCCGTTGCGGTCCAATCTTCGCCCGCGATCCTGATCTTGGCGCCCGCGCGCGCGGCCTGCCGTTCGATCACCGCGAGGGCATCGCGCGGCTGCGCGGCTACGATCGCCGGCACGTCGCGCTTGAAGATCCCGGCCTTCTCGAACGCGATTTGGCCGATCGTGTCGCCCAAGAATTCCGCATGGTCGAGCGAGACCGGCGTGATCACGGTCGCGAGCGGCTTTTCGATCACGTTGGTGGCATCGAGCCGGCCGCCGAGACCAACCTCGAGCAGCAGGATGTCGGCCGGATGACGCGCGAACAACAAGATCCCGGCCGCCGTCGCGATCTCGAACACCGTGATGGGGAGACCCGCATTGGCGCGCTCACATTCGGCGAGCGCTTCGGCCAGCTCGATGTCGGAGGCAAGCCGTCCCCCTCCCCGACACTCCCCCGCATAAGCGCGGTTACGCGCGTCTTCCGACGCGCTATGCGGGGGAGGGAGAGAGGGGGGACTGGTGCCGATGCGGAAGCGCTCATTGAAGCGCACGAGATGCGGCGAGGTATAGACGTGGACCCTGCGGCCGGCCTGCTCGAGGATGGCCCGCATGAAGGCGACCGTCGAGCCCTTCCCGTTGGTGCCCGCCACGTGGATGACGGGCGGCAGCCGCGCCTGCGGGTTCCCGAGTGCGCCCAATATACGCCACATGCGCTCGAGCGTGAGATCGATCCGCTTGGGATGCAGCGCCAACAGCCGCGCGACGATGGAATCTATTTCGGTCATAGGACGAAGAATATGGAGCGCACACGCGCGTTCTCAAAAAAAGATGTATCCGGTTTCCTGCCCGAAATTGCGACAATTTGAAAATAAGCTCACGCGTGCGCCGGCACCGGCAAATTGTCGATGACCTCGGCCGGGGGCGCCTTGGTCAGCAGCCGGCACAGATTGGCGAGCGTCGCCCGCAGCTCGTGGCGGTGCACCACCATGTCGATCATGCCGTGCTCTCGCAAATATTCGGCGCGCTGGAAGCCCTCAGGGAGCTTCTCGCGGATGGTCTGCTCGATCACACGCGGCCCCGCAAAGCCGATCAGTGCACCGGGCTCGGCGATCTGCACGTCGCCCAGCATGGCGTAAGACGCGGTGACGCCGCCCGTGGTCGGATTGGTGAGCACCACCAGATAGGGCTTGCGCGCCTCGCGCAGCATCTGCACCGCCACGGTGGTGCGCGGCAATTGCATCAATGCGAGGATGCCTTCCTGCATGCGGGCGCCGCCCGAGGCCGCGAACATGATGAAAGGGGTCGCCTTGTCGATCGCGGTCTGCAGGCCCTTGATCACCGCTTCGCCGGCCGCCATGCCGAGCGAGCCGCCCATGAAGTCGAAGTCCTGCACGGCGATGACCACCGGAAGCCCGTCGAGCTTGCCGTAGCCAAGCTTGATCGCGTCGCTGGTGCCGGTCTTGGCACGCGCATCCTTGAGTCGCTCGGTATAGCGACGCTCGTCGCGAAACTTGAGCGGATCGAGCGGCACTTCCGGAACCGCGATGTCGAACCAGGTCTCGCCGTCGAACATCGACTTCATGCGCGCCGTGGCGCCCATGCGCATATGGTAGTTCGAGCCCGGGATGACGAATTGATTGGCCTCGACGTCCTTGTAGAAGACGAGCTGGCCGGTCTCCGGACACTTGATCCAGAGATTCTCCGGCGATTCGCGCCGGTTCAGCATGCTGCGAATCTTGGGCCGAACGACGTTGGAGATCCAGTTCATGGCATGCCTCGGCACATCGTCTCAAATGTAGCCCGCATGGAGCGAAGCGCAATGCGGGGTGCGACCACGCCAGGAACATGTCCCGGATTTCGCAAGTGCTCCATCCGGGCTAGAACGCAACAGCGCGCCGCACGCTGCGCACCCCTTGAGCCAAGCTCGCGACCAGGTCGACGACGGCCTTGACGGTCGATGACGTCGCCTTGTTGTTGGCATCGAGGCTCTGCTTGAGGGCATCGACCAGAGCCGAGCCCACCACGACTCCGTCAGCGACCTCGGCGATGGCGCGCGCTTGCGCAGCGGTCTTGACCCCGAAGCCGACCGCGACCGGAAGCGCCGTGTGCCGCTTGATGCGGGCAACGGCGGCTGCGACCTTCGCGGTGTCGGGCGCCGCGGTGCCAGTGATGCCGGTGATCGACACGTAGTAGACAAAGCCCGAAGTATTGGCGAGCACGGCCGGCAGGCGCTTGTCGTCGGTCGTGGGCGTGGCCAGGCGGATGAAGTTGAGCCCGGCATTGAGCGCCGGCACGCACAATTCATCGTCCTCCTCGGGCGGCAGGTCGACCACGATGAGGCCATCGACACCGGCCGCCGAGGCATCCTTAAGAAAGCGCCCCACCCCATAGATGTAGATCGGATTGTAGTAACCCATCAGCACGATCGGGGTTGCGGCATCGCGCGCACGGAAATCCGCCACGGCTGCAAGCGTCTTCCGCATATCCTGTCCGGCACGCAGCGCACGCTGCGAGGAAGCCTGGATCGCGGGCCCATCCGCCATCGGATCCGTGAATGGCATGCCGAGCTCGATCACATCAGCGCCGGCGCCCGGCAACGCGCGCAGGATTTCCAGCGAAGCCGCATAGTCGGGATCGCCGGCGGTCACGAAGGTGACGAGCGCGGCGCGGCCCTCGCGTGCAAGCGCGGCAAAGCGTTGCTCCATGCGGCTGGTCATGAGCTATGCCGCTTAAGATAGGCCTCGACGCTCGCGAGGTCCTTGTCGCCACGCCCCGACATGTTGAGCACCATCAGATGATCGGCTGACTTCCTGGGCGCGAGCTCGAGCACGCGGGCGAGCGCGTGCGCCGGCTCCAGCGCCGGGATTATGCCTTCGAGCTGTGCGCACAGCGAGAAAGCCGAGACTGCTTCATCGTCGGTGGCGGAGAGATATTGCACGCGCTTGATGTCGTTGAGCCAGGCATGCTCCGGGCCGATGCCCGGATAGTCGAGGCCGGCCGAGATCGAATCCGCTTCGTTGATCTGCCCGTCGGCGTTCATCAACAAGTAAGTGCGGTTGCCGTGCAGCACGCCGGGCCGTCCGCCGGCGATCGAGGCGGCGTGCCGTCCGGTCGCGAGCCCATGTCCGGCGGCTTCGACGCCGTAGATCTCGATTCCCGCATCGTCAAGGAATGGATGGAACAGCCCCATCGCGTTGGAGCCGCCGCCGATGCAGGCGATGAGCGAATCCGGCAAGCGCCCCTCCGCTTCAAGCATCTGCTCGCGCGTCTCATTGCCGATGATGGATTGGAAGTCGCGCACCATCATCGGATAGGGGTGCGGGCCCGCCACTGTGCCGATGCAATAAAACGTGTCGGCCACGTTGGTGACCCAGTCGCGCAATGCCTCGTTCATGGCGTCTTTGAGGGTCGAGGAGCCGGAAGTCACCGGCTTGACTTCGGCGCCGAGCGCCTTCATGCGCAGCACGTTCGGCTGCTGCCGATCCACGTCGACCGCCCCCATATAGACCACGCATTTGAGCCCGAACTTGGCGCACAGAGTTGCGGTCGCGACCCCGTGCATGCCGGCGCCGGTTTCGGCGATGATGCGCGGCTTGCCCATGCGGCGCGCCAGCATGATCTGGCCCAGCACATTGTTCACCTTGTGGGCGCCGGTGTGGTTGAGGTCCTCGCGCTTGAAGTAGATCTTGGCCCCGCCACCCGAGACGCCGGAGGCCGTCTTCGCTTGTCGGCAATACGCGGTCATACGCTCGGCGAAATAGAGCGGCGAAGGCCTCCCCACATAGTGCACGAGGTGGGATTCCATCTCGCGCTGGAAAGCCGGATCGGACTTGGCTTGCGCATAGGCTTTTTCGAGATCGAGGATCAGCGGCATCAGGGTCTCGGCGACGAAGCGCCCGCCATAGATGCCGAAATGCCCGCGCTCGTCGGGCCCGGTCCGGAACGAATTGGGTCCAAGGATCGACATGATCGCTACTCTGCAACTCTGCTGTTCACCGGCCGGCGCTGCGCGCGTTGGGGGCAAGCGCCGCGGCCGAACGCAACTGCATCTCGGCTGCGCGTGCGGCGCTCACAAACGCGCCGATCTTCTCGACATCCTTTTCGCCCGGATATCTTTCCACCCCCGAGGACACATCGACGCCATTCGCCCGGGTGATACGCAGCGCCTCAGCCACATTACCGGCGTCGAGGCCACCCGAGAGCATGAACGGCACCGGGAGGGTCAGGTTCTCCAGCAGGCGCCAATCGAACGCCAGGCCATAGCCGCCTGGACGGGTCGCCCCGCGCGGCGGCCGTGCATCGAACATCAGCCGGTCAACAACCTTGGCATAGAGATGGATTTGCGACAGATCGGCCCGCTCGGTGATGGCTAAGGCCTTCATGACCGGCAGGCGGAAGCGCGAGCGGATCACCGCAACCCGCTCCGGCGTCTCGCGGCCATGAAGTTGCAAGAGGTCCGGTCGCAGGGCCTCGATGGCGGCTTTCAGAAGCTCGTCATTGGCGTCGACCGCGACCGCCACCTTTTCGGCGCGACCCCGCACCGCCGCCCCGAGCGTGCGCGCCGCCTCGAAGCCGACATGGCGCGGCGACGGCGCAAAGAACACGAATCCGACCAGGTCAGCGCCCGCTTCGAGCGCCGCATCGAGGGCCGCCGGCGTCTTGAGGCCACAAATCTTGACCGAGACTGACATGGTCCCCTAACCACCCCACAAAGCGGGATGCGTCAAGCTGCGGGCGGCGGAACGATGAGGCGCAGCCGCTCGCCGTACGGTGGCAGAGCCGAGGCTGAAGGTGCCGTGCCCACTTGCGCGCGCAGTGCTCGCGCCTCCGCCTCGGCGCGGCGCGCCCGGATCCGCCATTTACGTTGCTGCAGCCAAGCCGCGCATCCACCGATGAGCACGCCGGAGATCAGCGCGCCGAATATCAAAAGATAGAGCGGCGGGGAGAATACCACCGCCGGCTCCGCCTGATCGAACGGATCGAGCGAGACGCTCACGGCCTTTCGGTTGGCGACCTCAAACGCGATCAGGGCCACCCCGATGGTGGCGAGCAGCAGCAGGGTGAGGAACCGGCGTATCATGATTCCGGGCGGTTGAGCCGCTCGCGCATTTCCTTTCCGGTCTTGAAGAACGGCACCGCCTTCTGGTCGACCGCCACATGCGCTCCGGTGCGCGGGTTGCGCCCCGAGCGGGCCGGACGGTGCTTGACCGAGAAGGCGCCGAAGCCGCGCAGCTCGACCCGGTCGCCGCGCGCCATCGCGGCGATGATCTCGCCCAGGATGGCGTTGACGATGTTCTCGACATCGCGCTGATAGAGGTGCGGATTCTGCGCCGAGATACGCTGCACCAGCTCGGATTTGATCATCGCTGTCGCCCACCCATCGAAACCGAAGTCCGAACGACCCCACCGCAGAGCGAAAGCCAAATCGTTCTAGTACTTCCGTGTGTCAGCATCGTTATATCGGAAAACCCGGTCCGGCCCTGGAAACCCGCTAGAGCGCATCCCCCGGATGGAACCGAATGCGCTCCAGCAACCCTTTCGTTTGCGCTCGTTTGCGCATGTCCTTTTCGAAAACCGGTGGTCCACTCTTCCGGGACATGCGCTAATTGGCGGACGAAGGGTGCCAAACGGCCACAAGACCGTCAAGATTGAGACGATCGACAGCTTCGACGGCGCCCCACTGCTCCAACGGAGCCACGCCGGCCGCGTGGAGGATCACATTGGCGGCAGTATGGAGGAACGGCAGGTCCGTCAGGCGACCACTCAAGGAATAATCGCGCACCGGTGTGGTCGGATCGATGTTCTTCTCCTTGGCAAGCCACGCGATCGCGGCCTGCTCGTCCCCGAGCTCGTCCACCAGCTTCAGCGGCAGGCCTTGCCGGCCAGTGAAAACGCGTCCATCGGCGACCTTGTCGAGCTCGGCCTGGTCGAGCTGGCGGCGGTCCTTCACCAGGTTGCGAAACCAGTCATAGGAATCCTTGACCAGATCGGCGATCGCAGCCCGCGCTTCGGGGCTCGTCGGTTCGAAGCCATTCGGCGCAGCCTTCAGGGGAGACGACTTGATCTCCTCCATGCTCACCCCGACCTTGTTCAGGAGCTCGCTGACATTGGGGAACTGAAACAGAACCCCGATCGAGCCGACCAATGAAGTTTCCCGCGCCACGATGTGATCGGACGCAATGGCCGCGATATAGGCGCCGGACGCCGCGAGCCCGTCGACCACCACCACCATCGGCTTCTTGGCCTTGAGCGCCAGAAGTGAGTGGTGCAGCTCCTCGGAACCGGCCGTCGTGCCGCCCGGGCTGTTGATATGCACGATCACCGCCGGCACGCGCGAGCGGGCAAGGCGGTCGAGCGCGTCAACCCGTTCCTGATCGCCGCGGATCAATCCGGTGATCGAAATGCGGGCGATCGCATTGCCGGCCGGTCCACTCAACAGATCCATCCCGGAACGGCGCGTCGCAGCGCCGATCCCGATCACAGCCGCTATGGCAAGCATCGTCGCGGCGATGCGCCAGAAGGTGAGCTTGCGCCGCATGCGGCGGCGATCGACGATTTGATCGGCATCGAGCGACATTGGTGATCCTTTGCTGGGCGGGGGAAACTGAGAGTAGGGCTAGGGAGCAGGGACGGGGTGGGGAGCGCGGCCGCCCGCCTCCCGCTCCCGACCTCCCCACTCGCTATTCTTCCGTCTTCTCGCCTTTCTCGGTGGCCCGCTTGAGCGCGGTGCCGAGAATGTCGCCCAATGTTGCGCCGGAATCGGAGGAGCCGTATTGGGCGATTGCCTCCTTCTCCTCGGCGACTTCCAGCGCTTTGATCGATACCGTGATCTTGTGGCTGCGGCGGTCGAACTGGGTGACGCGCGCGTCGACCTTCTCGCCGACCGCGAACCGCTCCGGCCGCTGCTCGCCGCGATCGCGCGCCAGCTCGGAACGCTTGATGAACGCAGTCAGGTCGGTGCCGACGATCTTGACGTCGATGCCGGCCTCCTTGACGTCGGTGACCTCGCAGGTGACCACCGCGCCCTTCTTGATGTCGCCGGCGCTCTCGGTTGCGAATGGATCGCCTTCCAGCTGCTTGATGCCGAGCGAGATGCGCTCCTTCTCCACGTCGACGTCGAGCACCTGGGCGCGCACCATGTCGCCCTTCTTGTACTCTTCCATGACCTGCTCGCCCGGCCGCTTCCAGTCGAGGTCGGAGAGGTGCACCATGCCGTCGACATCCCCGTCCAGCCCGAGGAACAGGCCGAACTCGGTCTTGTTCTTGACCTCGCCCTCGACCTCGGAGCCGGGTGGATGCTTCTCCAGGAACAGCTCCCAGGGATTGCGCATGGTCTGCTTGAGGCCGAGCGAGATGCGGCGCTTGACCGAGTCGACCTCGAGGATCTGCACCTCCACCTCCTGCGAGGTGGAGACGATCTTGCCGGGATGCACGTTCTTCTTGGTCCACGACATTTCGGAGACGTGAATCAAGCCCTCGATGCCGGGCTCGAGCTCCACGAAGGCGCCGTAGTCGGTGATGTTGGTGACGCGGCCCTTGAAGCGGGCGCCGACCGGGAACTTGGCCTCGATGCCCTGCCAGGGATCGTCTTGCAGCTGCTTCATGCCGAGCGAGATGCGGTGGGTCTCGTGGTTGATCTTGATGATCTTGACCTTCACCTGCTGTCCGATGGACAGCACCTCGGTCGGATGATTGACGCGCCGCCAGGCGATGTCGGTGACATGCAGGAGGCCGTCGATGCCGCCCAGATCGACGAACGCGCCATAGTCGGTGATGTTCTTGACCACGCCGTCGATGACCTGGCCTTCCTCGAGATTCTGCACCAGTTCCTGGCGCTGCTCGGCACGGGTCTCTTCCAGCACGGTGCGGCGCGACACCACGATATTGCCGCGGCGGCGGTCCATCTTCAGGATCTGGAACGGCTGCTGCACGTTCATCAGCGGAGAGACATCGCGGATCGGCCGGATATCCACCTGACTGCGCGGCAGGAACGCCACCGCGCCGTCGAGATCGACCGTGAAGCCGCCCTTGACCTGGTTGAAGATGACGCCGGTCACCTTCTCGTTGTTCTGGAACGCCTTCTCGAGCTTGCCCCAGCTCTCCTCGCGCCGCGCCTTGTCGCGTGACAGGACGGCTTCACCGAGCGCGTTCTCGACCCGCTCCAGGTAAACCTCGACGGTGTCGCCGACCTTCAACTCGTTGGCGCGCCCGGGGCCGGAGAACTCGCGCAGCGGCACCCGGCCTTCGGTCTTGAGGCCCACATCGATGATGGCGACATCCTTCTCGATGCCGACCACGGTTCCCTTGATGACCGATCCTTCCTGCAGATTGCCGCCGCCGAACGATTCATCAAGCAGGGCGGCGAAATCCTCACGAGTGGGTGCAGCGGACGCGACAGCAGTTGCCATAAAAGCTCCAATGTTTGAACGTGCGTCCCCATCCCATCCTGCCCCGGACGCGAGGGAGGGAAGGGAGGGGCAGTTGATGAACGTTTCGAGCGTGCGTGCCGAAAGCCCAAAGTCGATAGGTCCTATCGACAGACTTTCGGCTCCCCATCTCGCGCAAGCAATGATGGGGAACCCGGCGCATGAACGCGCGATCGAAACGATGGTTCAGGTCCGGCAGGCCGTCAGAATTCGGCTTGGGTAAGCGATCGGCTCGGCGATCGCCACTCGTGAAGCGGACGTCAGCAGGCTTAACCCTCCACGACGGAGGCGCGGTCAGCCGCGCTTCCGGCCTGCTCGGACGGCTTCGACGATTTCGACGGCGGCCCGGAATGCTGCGTCTATATCCAAATGCGTGGTATCGAGCAAGTGTGCATCGGCGGCAGCCCGCAGGGGGGCGACCGCGCGGCTGGTGTCGCGCTCGTCGCGGCGGCGGATGTCGGCGAGGATTTCGGCCTCGCTCGCCTTGACGCCGGCCGCGTTGAGCTCACGGGTACGGCGGCGGGCGCGCTCCTCGGCGGTGGCGGTAACCAGAATCTTAACGTCGGCATCCGGAAAGATGACGGTGCCGATATCGCGGCCGTCCAGGACCGCACCGGGCGCGGCACGGCCGAAATCGCGCTGGAAGTCCATGAGCGCGCCACGCACGTCCGGAATGGCCGAGACGAGCGAAGCTGCCTCGCCGATCGCATGGCTTTTCAGCGTGTTTTCTTCAAAGCTTTCCGGATCGAGCGCACGCGCGGCGGCGACCGCCTGCGCCACGTCATCCAGCGGGTGACCGGCATCCAGGAGCGCCTTGGCGACCGCCCGATAGAGCAGCCCGGTATCGAGGTGCCGCAGCCCAAAATGCGCCGCTAGCCGCTTGCCGAGCGTGCCCTTGCCGGATGCGGCCGGCCCGTCAATCGCAATGATCATGGGCTAAGCCCAATCTTGCTGACCGCGGCCTTGAGTGCGTCAGGCGCCGTCGGATCCACCGTTAACTCGCCGTCCACCTTCTGGCCAACAGGGCGGAACTCCTCGGAATTGTCGACTAGCAGAGCCCAATCAGCTTGATCGATGAACCAAGGGAGTTGCTCGAGCGAGCGCTTCCATCGCTTTGCAATCCTATCTGCCGGGACATCGTGCCCCCCTTTTGCAACGCGTATTTGAACGCGTCTTATGTTGAGCTCAGGGGTTCGAAGAAGCACATAAGGGAGCCGAATCTCAAAGCCTCGCTCCTTCGCTTTCAACACCAAAGGCCGGTACTTACCGGTTGATAGCACGCCAACCGACTGATGGGCATCGATCGATGCCCGTAGCCACGCTTCAATGCGGCGTAGTGCCTCCAGGTTGGCTTCGCCGAGAACCATCTTTTCGACGGCTTGGATACGGAGCGTCAGCAAATCAGGATTGATGATCCAGAAGGAACGGGCCGAGTCTGCAATATTTGTGTTGCCGAAAATGGCTTCTTGCTTTGAGCCATAAAGGCTGCTTTTCCCTGAGCCGTTCGGGCCAGCGATGAGCCGCAATGATGGGGCAATGGGATCCCGGGACGCCATTCTCAAACCCGGGTTGACTGGCGCGCCCTATCAGTCGTTCGGACCATCCGGTGAACCAAAGATCGCAGTGTTTTCCTCGCGTGCCGTCGCGATATTCGATTTGAAGACGCTTACCAAATCAGCGTCGAAGCTCTTGCTTGTCGAGTCTACCAAATAGCCAGTTGCACGGTGGCCATTGCGCGTTCGGAAAACCTTTTTCACCGTGCTTCGTCGCGGCGGCTTTTTTTGACTTACCTTGGCGATCCTGACCGTGGTCATGTGGCCCCGCTGTGTCTTGTGCTTAGATAATCCACGTCAAAGATTGTTACAATGCTCCACTGCTGAAGATTCCACTGCTGAAAGTAATGGCGTTGAGCTAGCCCGCAATTTCTGCCCCGAGGGAACGCAGCATCGGCACGAATCCCGGGAAGCTCGTCGCGATGAAGGAGCCGTCGTCGACCTTGACGGGCTTGGCGGAGCCGAGGCCCATCACCAGGAACGACATGGCGATCCGATGATCCATGTGGGTCGCCACCAAGCCGCCGCCCGCGACCTTGCCGTTGCCGTGCACAATAAGGTCGTCACCATCGATCTCGACCGCAACCCCGTTTTCCCGCAGGCCGTCCGCCACCGCGGCGAGCCGATCGGATTCCTTGACCCGCAGCTCCTTGAGCCCGCGCATGATGGTGGTGCCGTGCGCGAAGGCGGCCGCGACCGCCAGGATCGGATATTCGTCGATCATCGCCGGGGCGCGCGCGGGGGGCACATCGACACCGTGCAGCGAGGAGGCCTGAACGCGAAAATCCGCCATGGCCTCGCCGAGGTCCCCGCGCACATTCAGGGTTTCGATCCGCGCTCCCATCTCGTGCAAAGTTGTGATGAGCCCGGTGCGCAGCGGATTGGTCATGACCTCGGTGACGACGAGCTCGGAGCCCGGAACGATCAGCGCGGCGACCATCGGGAAGGCCGCCGAAGAGGGGTCGGCCGGCACCACGATCGGGGCCGGGCGCAGCTCCGGCTCGCCCCGAAGCGTGATGCGTCGCCCATGCGGCCCTTCCGACACCACCGTGACCTCGGCGCCGAAATGCCGGAGCAGGCGCTCGGTGTGGTCGCGGCTTGCCTCGGTCTCGATCACCGTTGTCTCGCCCGGCGCCGCAAGCCCGGCGAGCAGCACCGCGGACTTGATCTGCGCCGATGGCACAGGCGTGCGGTAGAGAATCGGCAGCGGATCGCGCGCACCCTCGAGCGTGATCGGCAGGCGGCCGCCCTCGGCTGCCCGCTGCGCGCGTGCTCCCATCAGGGAGAGCGGATCGAGGATGCGCTGCATCGGGCGGCGGCGCAGCGACTGATCTCCGTCGAACGTCGCCGCAATCGGGCAGCCGGCGACCGCGCCCAGCACCAGCCGGCAGCCCGTGCCGGAATTGCCGAAATCAAGCACTTCCGCGGGCTCCCGGAAGCCCCCCACCCCGACGCCGTTGACCCGCCAGAGCCCCTCTCCGGTCCGCTCCACGCGGGCGCCGAGCGCACGCATCGCCTTGCCGGTATTGAGCACGTCCTCGCCTTCGAGCAGCCCGGAGATCGCGGTCTCGCCGACCGCAAGAGCGCCCAAAATCAGGGCCCGGTGGGAGATGGACTTGTCGCCGGGCACGCGCACACGGCCCCGCAGGGGGCTTGAGGGGCTGCCGACGAGCGGCATCTTATTGGCGGCTGTTGACATTCGGTCACTAAATCGGCGGCACTAGACTCGAGATCGGAACTGCCCGGCGCGGACGGCGGTTGGGGGGACGACGGCAGCCGTCGTGCGACAGGCCGACTCGTCTATCGACCTTGACAGAGCCGAACCAACTAGCCAAGTGAAGCACCTCTTTTTCGACCTGAATTAAGGGAACCCCCGACCGTGGCCAAACCCGAGCTCGGCACCAAGCGCCTCTGCGGCAATTGCGGTGCGAAGTTCTACGACTTGAGCAAGGACCCGATCGTCTGCCCGAAGTGTCACACAGTCCTGCAGCTGGCCGCGCTCACGCGAGCGCGACCCGAAGCGGCGCGCGCGCAAGCCGCCGACGAGGAGGTGGCGCTGCCTGAGACCCAGGAGGCGGAATTCGTCTCGCTCGAGGAGGCCGATGCCGAAGCCGAGGGCAAGAAGACTCCGGAGAGCGAAGTCGCCGATGCGGGCGAGGATATCGAGCTCGAGGACGAGCAGCTCGACGACGCCGCCTTTATCGAGGAGCAGGAGGAGGGCGATGACGACGTTGCCGACATCATCGGTGATGTCGACAACGAAGAGGAACCGTAATCGGGGGCAGTAATCAGTCCCCGGTGATCCGAACGCACATGGCTGGATTTTTCTCTGATTACTGATTACTGACTACCGATCACTGATCCCTGAAGGGGCCATAGCTCAGTTGGGAGAGCGCTTGAATGGCATTCAAGAGGTCGGGGGTTCGACTCCCCCTGGCTCCACCACTTTGGGTCCTCTCAACCCGGTGATGTTGTTGCGCTTTCTGTGAGCGGGGGACGCGCAGAATTTCGGCTCAGCCAAGACCTGGACCCGGCGCGGCGCAGGAACTGCATTTGCCCGCAACAACCCCGCCCGCCACTGCCCGCCGACTTGGGCTCGCAGGCTTGGCTGCGATAGTCGCGGCCGCCGCCCTGTTGCCGGCCGTTGCTGCGTTCCTCTATCCACTCGAATTGGAAACCCGAGAGGGCACCGGTTGGCTCTATGTGCTGGCGATGTCGGCCGACGTCGACATCTACGACCACAGCCGGTACGACCACAGCCGGGTCACATTCGTGAATATGTGCTTTGGGCCCTTCGACCCATTGCTGAAGTTCTGGCTGCATCGCCTGCTCCCAGACTTGCCCGGCTGGCAGCTGATGCGCCTGCCGGTGCTGGCCTTGCCGATAGCCATGATGGGGCTCCCCATATTTTTCCAGCGCAAGCGCGATCTGGAATCAGTAGCGCTCTGCGTGGTGTTGGGCGCGTTTGGCTATTTGCTGCTTGTGAGCAACTGGATGGGGACGATGATGCTGACGTCCCGCCCGGATGCGACCACGCATCTTTTGGCCGCAGTTTTATTGATGCTCCTGTGGGCGAGTTGCCGCTGTCGCAGGCTCATATCGCTCGCGGCAACCGCGACAGCGGCGGGGGCCGTTGCGGCCTTCGCTTACGATACCCAGTGGCGCATCGCACCCTTCCTCGCTTTCGCCGCCATCGCTTGGCTCGGCATGTGTCCGCCAGCCAATCGCTGGATCGGAATAATGTCCGGCATCACAGGCTTTGCGTGTGCATTCGTGCTCGTCCTGGGACTGAGCGTGCACTTTGATCTCAATCTCTTTTGGCAGCACTTCTACTTTTTCTATTTACCGCAGAGCGGGTGGGGAGCGAACCCCGGTGCCGGGGCTCTTCCATTCATCAATTTATGGCACCTTTCATTGCTGCCGTTGATGGTTGCCGCAGGCTTCGTATTTCTCTGGAGGATCTCCGTATCGGCGCCAGCCGAGAAAAGGCTACTACAAGCCCGATATTTCCTTGCCGCGTTCGCTCTTCTGCTGGTCGGCCTTGTCGCCGCGTATATGGCGAACGCTGCCGCCGGTGGCGTCTACTACATCAATCCCATATTCATTCCGCTGTGGTTCTTCGGCGCGCTGCTGTTGGCGAATGAGATGGGCACCGCGGAGGACAGAGCTTGGTTCAAGCGCGGCATCGCGTTTTGCGGCGTGATCCTGCTTCTCACAAACACCGGATGGCTGTTTCTCGGCCGCGGTCCCTTCTTGGATGCCGCTTCGATGCTCGCAAACCGAGCAATGGCGATGCGAGTTACAGAAGCGCTGCGCCAGATCGATGCAACGCATCACGTTGTTTCCGAAGATCTGTTCCTTTGGAAGTCGCGCTACGCGGGCGAGGTCGTCGACATGGGAGATACCGTCGAGGGGATAGCGAGAGCAAACGGTTTTGGGCCGACGTTCACCGCGACCGCCGAGCGATATTTTGCGGATCTAAGACGGCATCCGCCCGCGATCGTCCTCAAGGGAATGACAGCCAGCCTTGCGTTGAACCAAATACTCTCCGAGCAGCCTTACACCTGTGCATATTGTGGGACTCGCACACTTCTTGCCAATGGCAGCAGACCTGGGTTCGGGCTCAGCATCTATGCGCTTGAACCAGTCGATAAAGAAGTAGCCGACCAGCTCGCATTCGCACCGCTTCGGGTGGGCTATGATCGGGCGGGACGGGCTGCGTCGCGGGATTCCAACACGGCTGGGCAGCCGCACTGACGAGAGCCTCCGTTGTCAAAGCGCGCTCAGCGCAGATGCCAGTTTTCCCAAACAAACGTATACTGGTACGTTGGGCGATGCGTAGCGCTGAGCCTTTGCCGAATGCGCTCGAGTTTGGTCTCGGCGTCCGGGACGAAATCATGGAATTGTACTTGAATGTCCGTGACACGCTCAATTTGCCGCGTGTCAATCATATCATTAAGGATGTCGTATTCCGCTCCTTCCACATTAAGCTTGAGCAGGTCGATCTTGTGTTGAGCGATACGCTCAGTGAATGTCCCAAAGCTGATGGTCGGGACGAGGATCGATCCTTCGGACGAAAAGGAGGACGAAACGCCGTTGGATGCCATAGCCGCACGGCCGTCCGTTGAAGAAAGCGCCACTCGATGCAATTGAATTTTCGGATTCTTTGCGAATCGCATCGCGATGAAATCGGCGAACTCTGCGAGCGGTTCTAGGATGTATATATTGCAGCCATATCGAAGGGGAGGCGGAGGGGAAACATTGCTTTTGTTCCAAGTTGCCCGCTAGAGTAAAAGCTGAGGGGGGCCTCAAATTGTCCAGCGCCGATCGCTTCGATGCGAGACTTGAGAGTCTGCGCGGCTTAGCGGCCGTCGCCGTCGTAGTCACTCACACGACGGCGATTTTCCGCGTCGACGGATCGTCGGCATTTTGGACGTTGCCTCTCTCACAGCAAACGATCCACACTTGGCCACTCGAGTTGCTCACCGCAGTCCTCAACCCGGGAAGCGCGGTAATTCTGTTCTTCGTGCTCAGCGGTTACGTCCTCTCCATTTCGCTTGATCAAAGCGGTGCGAGCCTGGCCGGCTACGGCATCAAACGGGCTTTCCGATTGCTGCCGCCGATGTGGGCCTCAATTGCCGTTATGGCGGTGATATCCAGCACCTTTCCTCTCTTCAACGCGGCGCCCTACTCGGAATGGTTCCTCGGGACCTTCCAACCTTTCGGACCGGCGGACGTCCTTGAGAACGCCGTCGTGTTGTCGTCCAAGGCCAACCCGGTTACCTGGACAATGTACGTGGAAGCGATCGGCTCGGCATTGGTGCCCGCATCGCTGTGGCTGTCGGGGCGACACGGCCGCACTGGCAGCTATGTCCTTCTCGCCGCGCTTTGCGGTCTCACTGTCCTGGCTTTTCCGAGGCAGACCTTCATATACCTGTTGTGTTTTCAACTTGGCGTGACGCTTGCGAAATTTCCTCCCTCGACTGCTGTGTCGCCTGCCGTGCTGGCAGCGAGCGGATTTTTGATTTTCTTCCTCGACCGCCTGGCGCTACACGGACCTTGGTCGATCATCGCGAACACCGTCGGCGCAGCGCTTATTCTAATGGCAATCAAGCGAGGCTTTGCCGAGCGCAGTCTCCTACATGGATTTGTTCGGTCCGTCGGACGTTGCTCATACAGCATCTACTTGTTCCAGCTTCCCGTGATCTATGCGACCGGGCTGCTGATCCGCCACATCATCGATCCTGGACTAGCGGCGACAGTTTTGGCTTTGGCCGTGGTTCTGACGGCAACCTTGTCGCTTGCCAAGCTCACATACGCTCTGTTTGAGCAGCCATCTGTGCGCGCTGGGAGGCATCTTGCGCGACGGGCTGCGGAATCAGGCAGCGAGACCCGTGCTCGTCCCATCGAAGACGCCGTCGTTGACTCCTGAGACTACGTTTCGACGCGCCGCTGTTACTCGGCCTCCCGCGCTGAAACTCTGAAACTTGCTCACGCCGAAGATTCCGAAGCCGCGGGCCACGCAAGCCAACTTCACTTATTTTGTTGATTTTGAGCCGATCAGTCCGGGCGACGTTTCCGCAGTCGCCGAAAAGGAGCCGTCGCGGCCCGCCACATAACAGTGCCCACGAGCTTGCGGACCAAGACCGGGTCGGCAAGGAAATCCGGCAGCGTCTTGATGAGGTCAGAGAGCCTTGTGCGACTGCCCACATACCAAAAGAAGAGCCCGGTCGGAAAAAGCATCGAGCGCAATTCCTTCGGGGTGTCGGCGCACATCTTGGCGAACAGCGTTCGATGACCGAGCCGGACCAGGCTCGGGTTGCGGGTCATCTGGCCTTCGTGCCGCCGGATGCGCACCAGCTTGTCGGAAAGCAGCACGATCTCGGTGTGCCAACTGAGCCGCCGCCATAAGTCGACGTCTTCGGAAGCGCGGAGGCTTTCATCAAAACCGCCAACTTGCCGAAAGAGATTCGCGCGCACGATTGCCGCCGATCCGCCGGAGACGAAATTGCCGAGCACCAATGCTTGCCCCAGGGACAGCCCGGCCGGCGCTTTCGCCAAGCCGGGGCCGGAGATATCGCCGCTCGTGTTGAACGAGGTAAAGTCGCAGCTGACCACGCCGACCCCGAGCAAGAGTGCGGCCGCCAGCTGCAGCTCCAGCTTTTGCGGCCGCCACACATCGTCATCGTCAAGGAACGCGATCCATTCACCTGTGGCCGCGTGAACACCTTCGTTTCTCACCTTTGAAAGGAAAGGCTCGGATGTGGAGACAACCCGCACGATTCCATTGCTGGCAAGATCGTGGGCCGCAGCGGCGCATTCCGGGGTTGCCTCCGTCAACACAATGATGATCTCGCTCGCCGGCTTGGTCTGCTGCAAGACGCTCGCAACCGCCTCTTTCAGCATCGCCGGACGGCCGTGCGCCGGAATCACCACCGACACCCGAGCGCTCTTCACGCGCTCCTTGACCACCTCGAGCGGCTCGTTCGTGGTCCGGCTTCTCTGCTCCCACTGCGGCGGGAACAGGTCCGGGGTGGCGGATCTGGTCCGAAACCAGGGGATCGGGACCACCGGCGGCCGCAGCCGTTTCTCGGCCAGATAGGCACCCCACCAGCTGAACGAGGAATTGGAGAGGACGTGAGCCTGGCATGCCGATAAGAGCAGAAGATCGATATGGGCCTGTCGCGGGCCGTTGTGGTCGACCACCCTTACGCCGAGATCGCCCAGGGCCGCGCGACACCAGGCGGGATCATCGGAGAACACATAGGCCGCACAGCCGGGGTGCTCGCCCAAAAGCCGCTCGACGTTGCCGCGATAGTAATCGAGGCTGCAGACACCGTGCGGGGTCTTGTACGGCTCGACCAGGTAGTCGCCGCGGCGAACATGGACGCCGATGGACGGCTTTGCGCTGATTTCGGCGAGCAGGTCCTTGTTCCGCGCGTCCAGGCCGGCGGCAACGCCCTTTAGGGCATGCCCCAGTTCGGCGGAGATGCTGTCGAAATAGCGGTAGCTTTGCCAATAGCCTTGAAGCAGCACGCCCGGCCCGATTTGCTCGAACCGAGGATCGTAGTCAAAGCCCTGTTCCCGGAAGACCGTCAGTTGCTGCCGCGCACCGCCGATGACTGCTGCGGTCGCGCCGTCACGACCGAGGCGCACGCGCGCAAGCTGCGGCACCGCGCGAGTCAATGGCTGCAACGCGAAGGCCCGCGGCTCGCTCCAACGCCGGAACAGCGAAGTGTCCAGAAAAAGTCGCACGCCGTGACGGCGCGCCAGCGCCAATGCAGCCGCATATTGGAACAGCTGATTGCCGAGACCGCCGGAGAGCGTCACGGCAACGAGGTTCGACGCCATCACTGATCAACCCCCCGGCGCGTCTTAATCCCCCCGCATGTCGCCCTACACCACCCCGATGTCAGGCGCAAATGCGCGGCCCGCGCCCGTCCTAGATGCGGGCCCTTCGCTCCATCAATTGCGCGACCGAGCCGCGCAGAGGCTCTCCGTAATTCCCGCGTGCGCTTCGGGTCAATGGATCGCATCCTCGCGTCACGAATTCGTGCGCTGTGCAAATCGGGGTATGAGGTCCGCAGCCTGCGCATCGGCAGCGCGCGATTTTGCGCGAGCAGCGCGCGGCTGCAACACACCCATACCGGCGCTTATGATGCAGAAGGACTATTTGTTGGTGCGTAAGTAGGGCTCGACCGTGCCGGAGAGCTTGATGGTCATCGGATTGCCGTAGCGGTCCTTTGCGGTCGCGTGGGCGACGCGCACCCATCCTTCGCTGACGCAGTACTCCTCGACATTATGCTTCTCGACGCCCTTGAAGCGAATGCCGACGCCGCGTTCGAGCAATTCGGCATTGTAATAGGGGCTGCTGGGATCGTTGGAAAGTCGATCCGGGAGCGTGTCGTCCATGGCGGATTTCCGTGGTGCAACTCGATCGAGCGAATAGATAGCGGCTGCGGAACGCCGCGGGCATAGCCCGCCGAAGACGGGCGCAAACGCGCTTATGACCTGCGGGTCCATCTTTTTTGTAAGATGATGGATTGCCGGGTCAAGCCTGGTCGAGTCCGGCAATGACGCCAAGGACCGAGTCAATTCGAGCGGGCTGCGCTTTAGGCGCAGATTCGACCGCTTATCGGGACTCTCGCGGAACGCCGGGCGGCAGATCGAACAGGCCATCGGACAGGCTGTCGAGGAAGGTGAGCACCTCCGCGGTCTTCACCACGTCGGCATATTTGGCGTTCATGTCGCAAAGGTTGATCGCATGGCTCGATTGCGACCGGTCGAAGCAGCCCTCCTCGGCGAGCGCGACCCGATAATTGAGGCTGAAGGCGTCGAGCACGGTCGCGCGCACGCAGCCCGAGGTCGTGGTGCCGGTGACGATGACACTGTCGCAACCGAGCAATGTCAGATAGCTCGCAAGGTTGCTGCCGAAAAAGCCGGACGGTTTCTGCTTGTAGACGACGATGTCGCGCGGACCGGGCGCGATCGGCGTGACGATCTCGTTGCCGTCGATATTGCGGGAGGCCACCTGCGGGTCCTCGCTGCTGCGTGCGTTCTTCCAGCGCCACGAGCCGGCATCCCAATTGTCCGCGCGCCGCACACCGGTCGTGTAGATCACCGGAATGCCCTTGTGCCGGCACTTCTCGATCAGCGACTTGATGTAGGGCAGCGCCGTCCAGGCATCTTCGCCGCAGGAATTGCGCCAGCGCTTGATCGACTGCAGGATCGGCTCCGGCTTGTCGCCGCAGAATGCCCAGTTGACGTCGATGACCAGAAGCGCAGGACGCTTGCCGAACCCGCCGCGCGCACCGTAGCCCGAGGCCGCGAACACGGCCCGGTCCCGCTCGGTCAGGAAGGCGTTCCAAATCGGCTCCGACATGCAACCTCTCTTAGTCCATCGCCCGCGCGAGCAAGTCCGGCGAAATCGACCAGAAATCCCATGGGGATCAACTGACCCTCGCGTCGCCCTTGTACTCGATTTAGACAAGTTGACGAAACCTGTTCATGAAGTAATTGGCGCGCACGGCTGTGCCGTGGAACGCCGAGCGAAGCGACCGCAGGAGGAAAGCTACGCAATCTGAGAGGGATATCGGCACCGGCCCGGAATACCGCTCGCTTCATTCTAACGAGCAGCGCGTAAGCTTTCGGGAAGACCCGCCGCTGCCTCGATGGTCGGATTTGAGACAGCATTAATGTTTGCGGCTCAATTTCTGGACGGCGCAACCTCCCGGAACGGGTGGTTCTAGCAAAGGTGATCCAAGCTAGATTCGTCTCAAATCGCAGAATTGTCCTGCAGATGGACAGAAGAGGGAATGTGGAGATGAGCGAGGACCAGCCCAATCGCGAGATATTTATCGTCGATGACGATCCGTTGGTGCGGGACGCGCTGTCTACGCTATTCGCTCAAGCCGGTTATAACGCGGTGAGCTTTGTCGACGGTCCGTCTTTTGTGGCGGCAGCGCGCGAGCGAATTCCTGCTTGCGTTATTCTCGACATCTACATGCCGGGCCGCTCCGGCCTTGAAATTCTCAAGGATATCGATGCCCCCAACTATCCGGCCCCGATCTTCATCGCGTCGGGGCGCGGCGACATCCCGAGCGCCGTCGAGGCGGTAAAAAGCGGTGCTTTCGATTTCCTCGAGAAGCGGTTGGATGCCGAGACGTTGGTGGCACGCGTGCGCGATGCCATCAGGGCACGCGCCCACGTGCGGCGAGGCGATAAAGGGGGCGAAAGCCTGTCGCCCAGCTTCCCGGGCAGCAATCTTTTGACCCATCGCGAACGCGAGGTGCTTGCGCTGATCGCCGCCAGCGCCACCAACCGCGAAACCGCACAACGGCTGGGCATCAGCCAGCGGACGGTCGAAATCCACCGGGCGCACATCATGCACAAGCTCGGCGCCAAGAATTCCGTTGATCTCGCCCGACGCGTATTGCTGCAGCAAGAACGCCGCGCATGACTTGGCGCCCCGGAGCGGTGGCTGGATGCCGCCGCTAACGCAACCGCATAAAGCAAAAAGCAACTGCATGAAGCCAGGACCTCGGGGCAAGCGCGGGGTCGGGTCGCGGATACAAACCGTGGTGAGCAGTCATACGTAGTAACTTCTGCATATTCGGGCGCTATACCTGGAAGCATACGGCAGTAACGGTTTATTACTCCCCGGCTGGCACGATCATCTGTCGTTCCGCGCAGATCGGCGTGGAACACATAGCTAGACCTAAGGCCGCAAGCATCCGCGTAGGAGCTCGGGCACCCTGCGCGATGCGCGTGGGCCGTTTGCACAGCGATCGTCGGGGCATGCAAGCTCATCGGTTGCGCCCCCATGCGATCGGCGGGATTTGACTCGATGGCGCCGGCGGCTCGTTTGATCACGGCAATGACCGGCTTGGTCCTGCTCACTGCGACCGCGCTGCTTTCGCTGTCCTATCCGCACGGCGGAACGCCCGTGCTGTGGGCCGAGCTCGCGGTCGTCGTGGCCATCCTGTTGCTCGCCGTCGTGCTGGCCCGGACCGTTGCCATAGATCGGGGCGCAGGCGCCGCCGCGGCTTACGCCGGGCACCACGACGCGGGCAGGCGCGAGCGGATCACCGGGCCCGGCGAGGACGACCTCAGGCAGCAGGCAATCGCGCGCGCGATCGAGCAATATGTGCAACGCGATCGCGTGTTCTCGGTGGGCGAATCGGCGCGCCATCCGATCATTACGGTCGCGCTGGACGGCACGATCACGGGCTGGAATCCCGTCGCCGAGCGACTGTTCGAGTTCGCGGCCGAAGAGGCGCTCGGCGCCAATATCGACATTATCGTCCCGCCGGATCTGCGCGATGAGCACGCCACGATCGTAGCCCAGGCCCTGCGCGGGGAACCGGTCGAGAACTTCGAGAGCACCCGCATCTCCAAGAGCGGACGGCGCATCGAAGTGTCGATGAGCCTGCGCGCAACAAAGTCAGCAAGCGGCGAAACGGTCGAGCTCGCCCAGATCATCCGCGACATCACCGCACAGCGGTTCGCCGAGGAGAAATTTCGCCTGGCGCTCGAATCCTTTCCGAGCGGAATGGTCATGGTGGACCATCGCGGGAAGATCGTGATGATGAACAACGAGGTCGAACGCCTGTTCGGCTATCGGCGCGACGAATTGATCGGCCAGAACGTCGACGTCCTGGTGCCGGTCCGGATGCGCGGCCAACATCTGCGGCATCGCGAAGGCTTCACGCGCCATCCCGAGGCCCGCCGGATGGGCGCCGGGCGCGATCTGTTCGGGCTGCGCAGGGATGGAACCGAGTTTCCAATCGAGGTCGGGCTCAATCCGATCCAGACCGGCGAAGGAATTCTGGTGCTTGGAGCGATCGTCGATATCAGCGAGCGCAAGCGCTTGGAGCGCCTCAAGGACGAGTTTGTCTCGACCGTGAGCCACGAGCTGCGCACGCCGCTCACCTCGATATCCGGATCGCTGGGCCTGCTTATCGGCGGTGCGGCCGGACCGCTGCCGGAGCGGGCCGCGCGCCTCCTGGCCATCGCGCACACCAACAGCCAGCGGCTGGTGCGCCTGGTCAACGATATTCTCGACATCGAGAAGATGGAGTCGGGGCGGCTCGCGTTCTGTTTCAAGCGCGTGGAGGCGCGCGCGCTGGCCGAGCAGGTCATAGAGGCCAACCGCGGCTTCGCCGACGGCTATGGAATACGGGTTTGCCTCGACCCGACGTCGGTTGCGGCCGAAGTGCACGCCGATCCGGACCGCCTGGCCCAGGTAATGACCAATCTCCTGTCCAACGCCATCAAGTTTTCGCCTGCAAACGGCGAGGTGGAGGTGTCGGTGGGCAAGCGCAACGGCATGGTACGTATCTCGGTGCGCGACCACGGCCCTGGCATACCGGCCGACTTTCGCCCGCACCTGTTCGAGAAGTTCGCGCAGGCCGACGCGACGGATGCGCGCCGCAAGGGCGGTACCGGGCTCGGGCTCAGCATCGCCAGGCAGATCGTCGCCCGGCTCGGCGGCACCATCGGGTTCGCGGATGCGCCCGGCGGCGGCACCATCTTCAACGTCGAGCTCGCCGGCCTCGAGCAGGTGAGCGAGCGGGAGATCGATCGATCGGGCAAGCCGGGCGCCGCACGCATCCTTCTGTGCGCGGATGATCCGAGCGGAGCTATTGCGGTTCGCGAGGGGCTCGAGCCGTTCGGGTTCGCCACCGATTTCGCCCATTTTCGTGCGGACGCGCTGCAGCGTGCCGCTGCCACGCGCTATCTGGCCGTAGTCGTCGACCTCGAGCTCCCGGACAGCGACAATATCGCTCTGATCCGCGATCTGCGAGCCCAGTACAACGCGACCGCGATCATCGGCATGTCGGCCGATCCCGACCGGCAGCACGAGGCCCTGGCCACCATCGGCGCAGAGGGTCTCGAGTGTTTGCAGAAGCCGGTCGACACCGACCGGCTCGCACAGATCCTCGACCGGCTGGCCGGAGAGCAGACGCGGGGCCCGCCGCAAGTGCTGCATGTGGACGACGACCACAATGTGCTCGGCCTGGTGGCGCGCGCGCTCAACGGCGCCGCCAAGGTCATCTCGGTCGACTCGATCGACGAAGCGCGGCGCGCGCTCAACACCCACCATATCGACCTCGCCGTGCTGGACATCGCGCTCGGCCAAGCTTCGGGCCTCGATCTCCTGCCGGACCTGCGCACAAGCTCCGGACGGCCGATCCCGGTGATCATTTTCTCCGCCCAAGGCGCCGGGGCGTCCCAACAATCAGAGTCGCCGGTCGAGGCAAGTACCGGCAAATCGCAGGCCGCCCTCGATAGCTTGATCGCGACCGTGCATGATCGCCTGTCGCCGGGGCCAACGCACGCAGACCAGGAGACCGCATGAGCGCCGCCCGTATCCTCCATGTCGACGACGAACCCGACATCCGTGAGATCGTCGATCTGTCGCTTGGCCTCAGTTCGGATCTCGAAGTACGGGCGGCAGCCTGTGGGGCCGACGCCATTGCGATCGCGGCCGAATGGTCCCCTTCGCTGATCCTGCTCGACGTCATGATGCCGGGCATGGACGGGCCGACCACGCTCGCGCATCTGCGCAAGAACCCGCGCACCGCCGACATACCGGTTCTGTTCATGACCGCGCGCGCACAGGAGCGCGAGGTCCAGCAGTTCATTGCGCTGGGAGCTCAGGGTATCATTTCCAAGCCGTTTGATCCGATGACCTTGGCCTTCCTGGTGCGCAGTCACCTGCAGGCGATCCGCCTGGAATCGCTCCGCCGGCTATTCGCCAAGCGCGCGCTGAGCGACGCAGCCGCGCTGGTTGACTGCCGATCGGAGCTCGCCGCCGATGCGGGCTCCGCCACCCTGAAGCGGGTGCAGGAAATCGCCCACGGGCTGGCGGGCGCAGCCGGGCTGTTTGGCTTCGATCAGATCAGCAGCGATGCAACGGCGCTTGAGGATGCGGTGATCGCCAGGCTCGGCGACAATGGCAGCCCCCAGGAACTGACGCAGTTGCTCGATCGTCTGGTGGCGCAACTGCGGACGCAATCGGAACCGCGCCGAGCCGAAAGCGCGGCTGCATGACGCGGCGCCGTCGTCGTATGGAAGGCGAGCGCAAGCCGGTTTGCAAATGAGCCTACGACAGCGGGACCGGCACGAGTCCCGCGCCGATCATCGCCCGTTCCAGGTCATCGCCGCGAAACGGCTTCTGCAATGCCGGACGCAGAACGAGCCCATGGCGGGCGCCAATGCGCTGCACCGCTTCGATGAGCGGCAATCGTCCGCCGCTCATCAATTGCACAATACCCGTATAATGCTTCTCGCTGAGACCCTTGATCACATCGATAGCATCGGATTGCTCGAGCGCCACATCGAGAAAGATCGCCTGCGGCCATCGCCGGTCCAGCGAGGAGAGCGCCAGCTTGGCGGTCGCAAAGCTCGCCGATTCAATTCCCGACCGGGCGAGCACTAGAGCGATGACCCGACTGATTTCCTCCTGATCATCGATAATCAGGACATAGGGGACGGCCGGCTTCCCCGCGACATCGCCGGCCTCTGCTGCTTCGAGCGGCCGCTCTTGCTTGATCATTGCGGCAGCATGTGCGTGCACCGGTTAACGCAGCATTGCCGGCGCCGTGCGCCCGCTAATCGAGCGCTCTGGTCTGCGTCTTATTCGCACCTTGCTTCGGCTCCTCGTCATCGGATCGATAGGTACTTGCGCGTATTCGGCATGCGAGCGTCGTAACGTAGACCAATGGCGGTTCGCGTTTAGGTTGTTCATATTCTCTCCCCACCTCTTCACGCCTTGTCGCGTCAGTCCGCGCCGGTCGTCGACTCGGTTGCTTTAAGATTCCGCAGATAGTTCAGCGCTAGGACAGTGCACGCGGGCCATCGAGCCAAGCATCCCGGGTGTCCGGGGCGCCGGCGAAGCCCGAGCTGGTCCGAGAACCATTCCGCCCATCGGCTCCAATCCGCAGACTGGAATAATGCGGCAGATGGCAAACGAGGCGACCGTGGCCGAGCCTGGGCGAGGGCCCTCGGGCAGCGCCATCACGGGGGGGCGGACGTCCTGGCTGCTGTGCCGCGTCGGCACGCGACTCTGCGCTATCCCGCTGGCGCGGGTGATCGAGGTGATGCGGCAGCTCCCGATCGAGGTGGTCCCCGGGGCGCCTGCGTTCGTGCGCGGCCTAAGTGTCATCCGCGGCGCGGCGGTGCCGGTGGTCGATGCGGGAATGTTGCTGGGCGAAGCGGCAACGGAGGGCGGACGCCTGCTGACAGTCCGCACCGGCAGCCGCACCGCGGGGCTCGCGGTGGATCTCGTCCTCGGAGTCCACGCCTTCGCCGACGATATGCGCAGCGCCATGCCGCCGCTCATGCGTGATGCGGCAGCGGAGACGATCGCCGCCATCGGCATCTTAGATGCCGAGCTCCTGTTCTTCCTGCGCACGACTTTGAGCGTTCCGGACGAGCTTTTCGATCGCGCCGCGATGGTGGGAGCGCATCCGTGAGATCGGAGATCCATCGATCCGACCTCGACGGATTCCGTGCCGCAATCGTCCAGCGGATGGGGCTGCAATTCGACGATGCCAAGCTCGGGCTGCTCGGCGAGGTGCTGCAACGCCGATTGGACCGGCTGGGACACTCCAGCGAGGCCTACCTTCAGAGCCTCGAGCAGGATTCGTCATCTGCCGACGAGATCGCCTTGCTGGCACAGTCGCTGACGGTCGGCGAGACGTATTTCTTCCGCAACATCGAACAGTTTCGCGCACTTGCCGAGGTGGTTCTGCCCGCGCGCATACGCCGGCGGCCCGGCACCGGGATGCTGCGGGTCCTGTCGGCCGGCTGCGCCTCCGGCGAAGAGGCCTACTCGATCGCGATCGCGGCGCGCGTTGCGCTCGCCGACCCGCGCTGGCAGCTCGAGATTGTCGCGGTGGACATCAATCCCGCCGGCTTGGAAAAAGCCGCACGGGCGCGCTACTCGTCCTGGGCGTTGCGCGACACGCCGCCAGAGATTCAAAGCCGCTGGTTCCGTGCCTCTGGCCGCGAGTGGATATTGGACGACGCGGTGCGCTGCGCGGTCAAGTTCGAGCAGCGAAACCTCGCCGCCGATGATCCGGGCCTGTGGCAGCCGGCCGCCTATGACGTGATCTTCTGCCGCAACGTGCTGATGTATTTCGCGCCCGAGCAGATGCGCGCCGTCGTCCATCGGATCGCCCGATCGCTGGCGCCCGGCGGCTTCCTGTTTCTCGGACATGCCGAGACCTTGCGCGGCGTGTCCGACGCATTTCACCTGCGCCACAGCCACGGGACGTTCTACTACGAGCAAAAGGAGGACATGGCGCCGGCCGGCCACTCGTCGGGAGACAGCGCGGCCGCGGAAGCTCCGGCGGCGGCACTTTCCTTTTCACCCAGGGCTTCCGTGGCGACCAGCGCGACGTGGTTTGATACCATCCGGCAGGCGAGCGAGCGGGTCGCCGCGCTCGTGCCCGCGGCCACGAACGTCCCCTCCCTTGGCTCCCCCACATCAGCAGCGCCTTCACGCGCAACTCTCGACGCATCAGGCCGGGGAGGCTTGGAGCGGGTCCGGCAAGCGCAGGAAGCGCAGCGCCCCTGGGATGTCACTCCGGCACTCGATTTTCTCCGCCACGAGCGTTTCGCCGAGGCCCTTGCGCATATTCGCATCGCCCCGCCCGCGCGCGAGAGGGATCCCGACGTCCTGCTTCTGGAAGCGACGCTGCTCGCCCACAGCGGGCAGCTGGCGGCAGCCGAGGATGCGTGCCTGCGGCTTCTTCTCATCGACGAGCTCAATGCCGGTGCACACTATCTGCTGGCGCTGTGTCGCGAGCATTCGGGGCATCGCCAACGTGCCCGCGAGCATGACCGGATCGCGGCCTATCTGGATCCTTCGTTCGCAATGCCGCGGCTGCATCTCGGGCTTCTGGCGCGGCGGGATGGCGATCGCGCCGCCGCCCGCAGCGAGCTCGCGCAGGCGCTCAATCTGCTCCGGCGCGAAGACGCCTCGCGTCTCTTGTTGTTCGCCGGCGGATTCAGCCGCGAGGCCCTGATGGCATTGTGTGAGAGCTCGCTCAAGGAAAGCGGGGTCCCGGCATGAGCGTCTCGGTTGCCGGCCACAACGGCAAGGCCGCAGCCCTGCGGCTCGCATTCGACCGCGCCTTTGCCGAGCCGGCCCAAATGGAGGATCGGTCGAGCCGGATCGGCTTTTTGGCGATCCATGTCGGCCAGGAACCATTCGCGATCCGCCTGGCCGAGATCAGCGGGCTTCACGCCGACAAGAGGATCACGCCTGTCCCAGGCGGCTCGTCGGCGCTGCTCGGCATCGCGGGATTCCGCGGCAGCATCCTGCCGGTCTACAGCCTGCGCGTCTTGCTCGGCATCACCGAGCAATCCGCCAATGAGCCGACGCCGCGCTGGCTGGTGATTGCCGCGGCGGCCCCGGTCGCATTCGCGTTCAACGGCTTCGACGGCCAGCGGCGCGTGCATCGTGACACGATCGCCCCACAGGCGGTCGAAGGCCACGCTCAGGCGCATACGCAGGGTTTCGTGCGCTCGCGCAAAATGGCCGGCCCGATTCTGCATTTGCCTTCGCTGCTCGCCACCATCAACGCGGCCAAGATCGAAGCGGGGCCGAGATAAGGAGTGATGCCCATGTTCAACACGTGGACGGTCAAAGGACGGCTCATCGCCGGCTTCGCGGTCGCGGGACTCACCTTGATCCTGATCGCCGTCGTTGCCTATCGCAACGCCGCCCAGGTGATCGAGAACGATGGCTGGGTGACTCACACCTACCAGGTCCGCGGCGACCTCGCTTTGCTGGCCACGCAGCTGACCGACGCGCAGACGGGCGAGCGCGGCTACCTGATCACGGGTGACGAAAGCTTTCTCGCGCCCTACCGAAACGCCCTCGGCTCCCTCAAGGGCACGCTGGAGCGCCTTCGCCAGCTCACCATGGACAATCCCGACCAACAGCGGCGGCTTGCCGCCCTATCGCCGATCCTCGAAACACGGCTCAACGAGCTCAGGCAGACCGTCGACCTGCGCCGCACCGACGGCCTCGACGCCGCCGCCAAGCTCCTGACCTCGAACTTAGGCAAGGGCACCACGGAGCAGGTCCACAATCTGATTGCCGAAGCCGATCAGCAAGAGGCCAACCTCCTGAAGACGCGGCTCGAAGAGGCGCACAATTCCGCTCACGCGACCGTTGCGATCATCCTGTGGGGTGGCCTCGTCGGCGCCGCAACTGTGCTGGCGATCGGATGGCTGATCACGAGCTCCCTGGCGCGGCAAATCGCCGAGGCAGTCAATCAGGTCCGCAGCTCCTCGACTGAGTTGCAGGCAGCCGCCAACCAGCAGGCGACCGGCGCCAAGGAGCAGGCGGCCGCCATGACCGAGATCAGCACGACGATCACCGAGCTGTTGGCGACCTCGCGCCAGATCGCTGAAAGCGCGCAGCGCGTTGCACAAAACGCCGAGCAGACCGCGAGCGCGGCCCGCTCCGGCCACGGCACCGTCGACACGACGCATGAATTGATAGGCGGAATCAGGCGGCAGGTCGACCAGATCGTCTCCCACATGTTGGACCTCGGCAAGAAATCGCAGGAGGTCGGCGCGGTGCTCGATATCGTGTCCGAGCTCGCCGAGCAGACCAACATCCTCGCCATTAACGCCACCATCGAAGCCGCCGGCGCCGGCGACGCGGGCAAGCGATTTGCCGTGGTGGCCGATGAGATCCGCAAGCTCGCCGACCGCGTCGGCGACTCGACCAAGGAGGTGCGCACGCTGATTGAGGACGTGCGCAGCGCCGTCAACACCACCGTGATGGCGACCGAGACCGGCTCCAAGGCCGTGGATGCGGGCTCGCGACAATTCGGCGATGTAGCAACCGCGTTCCGGCAGATCGCGAGCCTCGTCGGCACCACGACCGAGGCGGCGCGCGAGATCGAGCTGTCCACCAAGCAGCAATCGAGCGCGGTTGAGCAGGTCAATCTTGCGATCGCGAGCGTCACCCAGGCCTCGGTGGAAACCGAGACGAGCGCCGGGCAGACCTTGCAGACCGTATCGCAGATGGCGGCGCTGTCGCGGGACCTCCTGCGCATCATCCAGCCGCAGCTGGCGGCTTAGACAACGGGGGCGGCGCGCGCGGATGGCGGCGGATCCGTTAAGATACTTTCGGCCTGAGGCGCGCGATCTGGTCGATCAGTTCGCCAAGGGCATCCTGGCGCTCGAGAAGGGCGGCAGCAATGCGGCTGTGCAGCAGCTGCTGCGCCTTGCGCATACGCTCAAGGGCGCCGCCCGCGTGGTCAAGCAGAACGAGATCGCGAACCGAGCGCACGCCATCGAGGATGCCTTGTCGCCGTTTCGCGATTCGGCTGCCGGCATCGCCCGCGAGCAGATCGACGCGATCCTGACCCATCTCGACGAGATCGCGAACCGCATCGGCGCGCTGGGGCCGGTCGAGACCACGGAGCAGAGCCCGACCAGCAAATCGGAGCCCGCGCCGGTCACTCGCACCGTCCGCACCGACATTGCCGAGACCGAGGCGGTGCTCGACGGTATCGTGGAAGCACATGCGCTGCTCAACGGCCTGCGCGGCGCCGCGCAGGGGCTCACGCAAGTGCGCCATCTCACCGATCGGCTGCTGACGCAATTTGCGCCCTCCGTCTCTGCTGTTGCCGACGCGCGAGGCCCGATCGGCAACGCGGGCCAAAGATCGGCAATTGCCGAAGAGTTGCGCCGCAAGCTCGGCAGCCTTGAGCGGAACCTGGGCTCGGTGCTCGATCAGATGGGGCGCGAGCTCTCGCAATTGCGCGAGGCAGCGGAGCGGCTGCGCCTGATCTCGGCCGACGGCCTGTTCACCACGCTCGAACGAACCGCGCGTGATACCGCCCAGGCGCTGTCGAAGCAGGTGAGCTTTGAAGCGATCGGCCGCGATCTGCGGTTCGATTCCCATGTACTGGAGACCGTGCAGGGGGCGCTCGTGCAGATCGTGCGCAACGCGGTGGCACACGGCATCGAGGGGGAGGCCGAGCGCCTCGCCGCCGGCAAGCCGGCGAGCGGACGCGTGTCGGTGAATGTCGGCCGGCGCGGGCCGCGGATCATCTTCGAGTGTCGTGACGACGGGAGCGGCATCGACCTCGACGCAGTGCGAGGCGTGGCATCTCAGCGCGGTCTCCCGGCCGGCAATGATCTCGACCCCGAAGGTCTGGCGCGCCTGCTCCTGCGCGGCGGCATCAGCACATCCAAGACAGTCACCGATATTGCCGGACGCGGCATCGGTCTCGATATCGTTCGCGAGGCGGTCGAGCGCCTCGGCGGCGAGGTATCGCTGCAAACCGACCGCGGCCGCGGTACATGCGTCTCATTGATAGTCCCGCCCGCGCTCGCCGCCATGGGCGCCTTGATGGTGCAGGCGGGGGAAGACGGTACCGCGGCCGCGATCCCGCTCGATTCGGTGCGCTCGATCCTGCGCATCACGGAAGCGGAGATTTGCCGTAGCGGCACCGGCGCCACCATTCTCTATGAGCAGCAGGCGATCGCCTTCATCTCGCTCGCGACTGCGCTTGCCGGCAGCCGCTGGCCGGCGCGGCGCAAGTGGAACATTGTGGTGATCGCAGGCGCCGCAGGGCTCGCCGCCATCGGGGTCGAACGCCTGTGCGGCACCGGCGGCATCGTGGTGCGGCCGCTGCCGCAGCACATGCATGCGAGCCCGCTGATTGCCGGCGCGGCGCTCGACGCGGAGGGCAATCCACAGCTGGTCCTCGATCCGGATGGCCTGCTCGCGGCGGCGCATGCCGGCGATGCGGGCGCGATCGATGATATGCGGTCACGGAGCCGGGTGCTGGTGGTGGACGATTCGCTGACCACCCGCATGCTGGAGCAGAGCATTCTCGAGGCCGCAGGCTACGAGGTCGATCTCGCCTCATCGGGCGAGGAAGCGCTCGGCATGGTCCGCCGCAAGCCCTATGCGCTGGCGCTGGTCGACGTGGAAATGCCCGGCATGGACGGCTTCACCTTCATCACGCATTTGCGCGCCGACCCCGCCTTGCGGGAAATCCCGGCGATCCTCGTCACCTCGCGGGCAGCGCCTGAAGACCGCCGGCGCGGACAGGACGTCGGGGCGCAAGGCTACGTCGTCAAGAGCGAATTCGACCAGGCCGAGCTCATGGCGATCATCAAGCCACTGATCGGATGACAGATGCCGAGGACACGCGTTCTTGTTGTCGAAGATTCGGCCACCGTGCGGGCGCGGCTGATCGAGATTCTGTCCTCCGATCCGGCGATCGAAGTGGTCGGCGCGGCCGAGGACGGCAAGACCGCGATTGAGCTCTGTCGGCAGACCCGCCCCGATGTGATCAGCATGGACATGATGCTGCCGGTGATGACCGGGCTCGCGGCGACCGAGCACATCATGGCCCACTGTCCGACCCCGATCCTGATCGTCTCGGCTTCGATCAACCGCGGCGAGTTGTTCAGGATCTACGATGCGCTGGCGGCAGGCGCGGTCGACGTGCTGGAGAAGCCGACCGGCGCTGAGGCGGAGGGCGCCTGGGAGGAGCGATTCCTGTCGACCGTGAAGCTGGTCGCGCGCATTCGCGTCATCACCCATCCGCGCGCCCGCCTCGCACAGCTGCGCCGGCCCGTGCTCGAGAACGCGGGCGGGGCGACGGCATCTCTCCCCCCGCGCGGATGCGAGCTTGTCGCCATCGGGGCATCGACCGGCGGACCCGGCGCGATCGTCGAGATTCTGCGGGCCCTGCCCGCCGCGTTCCGCCTGCCGATCCTCCTGGTGCTGCACATCAATGAACCCTTCGGAGCCGCCTTCGCAGACTGGCTCGATGCGCAGAGCACGCGCCGCGTGATCCACCCGATGGACGGCATGCCGGTCACCGCTGCGGCCGGTCGCGTCGTCGTGGCGCCAGCCGGGCACCACATGGTGCTGCGCGACGGCCGCTTGCGCCTCACTAGCGATCCGGAGCGCCATTCCTGCCGGCCCTCGGTGGACGTGCTGTTTGAATCGGTGGCGCGCGAATGCGGGGCATCGGCCGCCGCCTGCCTGTTGACCGGAATGGGCAGGGACGGCGCACTCGGTCTGCTGAAGATCCGTGCCGCGGGCGGGATCACCATCGCACAGGACGAATCGACCTCGGTCATCTACGGCATGCCGCGCGAGGCCGCGATGCTGGACGCGGCCACCCACGTGCTGCGCCTGCGCGACATCGCCCCGCGTCTGGTGGCGCTGCAAGCCGTGACAATGGAGGCGCGCGCATGAGTGGGCGGATTCTCGTCGTCGATGACAGCCTGACGGTGCGCATGAACCTGATGGACATGCTCGCCGCAGCCGATCTGCCGGTGCTCGCTTGCGCGACCCTTGCGGAGGCGCGGCGCGCGCTTGCATCCGAGGATTTCGCCCTCGTCATCCTCGACGTGCTCCTGCCCGACGGCGACGGCATCGAGCTGCTGCGCGAGATCCGCGCCGATGCCGGGGCCTCGGGCATGGCCGTGATGCTGCTTTCGAGCGAAGCCGAGATACGCGATCGCATCCGTGGCCTCACCACCGGAGCCGACGAATATGTCGGCAAGCCCTATGACCCCGGCTATCTGGTGGCGCGTGCACGCGAGCTGGCGCGCCGTGACGTCCCGGCGGAGCGAAAGGGCGAGACCATATTGCTGATCGACGACAGCCTGACCTTCCGGGAAGAGCTGAAGGCCGCACTGGAAGAAGCCTGCTATCGGGTGCTGCTCGCCGGCAGCGGCGAGGAGGGATTGCATCTCGCCGCCGATCTTCGCCCCAGCGCGGTGATCGTTGACGGGATGCTGCCCGGCATCGACGGCGCCACGGTCGTCCGCCGCATCCGCCTCGATGCGGCCCTGCGCGGGCTGCCGTGCCTCTTGCTGACCGGCTCGGAAGACCGCAGCGAGGAGGTGCGGGCGCTCGACGCCGGCGCGGATGCGTTCGTCCGCAAGGACGAGAGCATCATGGTCATCCTGGCGCGGCTTTCCGCCATGCTGCGCAGCGCCGGTGGACAAAAGGCGGAGCGCGCGACGGCAAGCCTGTCCGGGCCCAAGAAGGTTCTCGCCGTCGACGACAGCGAGACTTACCTGCAGCAGCTGGCTGATGGGCTGCGGGCCGACGGCTACGAGCTGGTGCTTGCGCGCTCAGGCGAGGAAGCGCTGCAGATGCTCGAGGTGCAGCCTGTCGACTGCATTCTGCTCGACGTCATCATGCCGGGCATCGGTGGTCAGGAGACCTGCCGGCGCATCAAGGGCGTGCCCGGCCTGCGCGACACCCCGATCATCATGCTGACGGCCGTGGATGATCGCGACGCCGTGATCCAGGGGCTAGCCGCCGGCGCCGACGACTACATTGCCAAATCGTGCGATCTCGACGTGCTGCGCGCGCGCGTGCTGGCGCAGATCAGGCGCAAGCAGTTCGAAGACGAGAACCGGCTCATTCGCGAGCATCTGTTGCGCGCCGAGATCGAGGCCCTGGAAGCGCAGGCGGCGCGGCAGATCGCCGAAGCGCGCGCCTCCCTGGTCGAGCAGCTCGAAGCCAAAAACGAGGAGCTCGAGTCCTTCAGCTATTCGGTCGCGCATGACCTGCGTGCGCCGCTGCGCAGCATCGACGGCTTCGGCCTGATCCTGCTTGAGGACTATGCCGACAAGCTCGACGACGAAGGCAAGAAATATCTCGCCTATGTGCGTGAATCGGCGCAGCAGATGGCGCGGCTGATCGATGACCTGTTGGCGCTCTCGCGCGTGACGCGCGCGGAGCTCCGCCGCGCTCCGGTCGATATCAGCGCCCTCGCGCGTTCCATCGCCGGCCGTCTGGCGCAGGCATCACCGCAGCGCGTGGTCGAGCTCGTCATCGCCGACGGGCTCAGGGCCAACGGCGACGACGGGCTCATCGCGATCGCGCTCGACAATCTTCTCGGCAATGCCTGGAAGTTCACCCGCGACACCGCGCAGGCGCGCATAGAGGTCGGCGAATCTCCCGACGAGCCCGGCACATTCTTCGTGCGTGACAATGGCGCCGGCTTCGACATGGCCTATGCGTCGAAGCTTTTCGGCATGTTCCAGCGCCTGCATTCGCCGCGTGAGTTCGAGGGGACCGGGATTGGGCTTGCCACCGTGCGGCGAATCGTGCGGCGGCACGGCGGACGCATCCGCGCCGAGGGCGCGGTGGGTCGCGGAGCGACTTTCCTCTTCAGCCTTGGGAAGGGCGCCGGCGCTGATCCCGGCGTCATGCCGGACGCCAAGCCGGCACGATTGCGGGCACAAGCCGAGGTGGCGGGATGACGCAAGAGCAGATCATTCTCCTGGTCGAGGACAACCCCAAGGACGAGGCCTTGACGCTGCGCGCCCTGAAAAAGGGCGAGATCGCCAAGCGTGTGGTGGTCGCGCGCGACGGCGTCGAGGCGATCGACTATTTGTTCGCGACGCGCCCGGATGGGACCCACAACCCGCTCCCCGAGCTGATCTTGCTGGACCTGAAGCTCCCGAAGATCGACGGGCACGAGGTGTTGAGGCGCATTCGCGAGGACGCGCGCACGTGCCTTTTGCCGATCGTGATTCTCACCACCTCGGTGGAGGACCGTGACCGATACGATGGCTATCGCCTGGGCGCCAACAGCTATGTGCGCAAGCCGGTGGATTTTGCCGAATTCGCGCAGGCCGTCGTTCAGCTCGGTCACTACTGGTTGGTGCTTAACGAGCCGCCCCCGCCCGTCCGTGCGGGATGAGAGCAGAAGAATGCGAACAGCGCCGAGATTTCAGCCATGAGAGCGAGCGAACCATGGGACAGCCGCTGCGGGTCCTGATCGTCGAGGACGACGAACGCGATGCCGCGCTGATGCTGCGCGAGCTCAAGCGCGCCGACTACGAGGTGACCTTCGAGCGCGTCGAAACCGCGGAAGCAATGAGCGCCGCGCTCGAAGGCAAGCCGTGGGACATCGTGCTCTCCGATTTCAACATGCCCCACTTCAGCGCTCCGGCGGCGCTGGCGCTGGTGAAGGAGCGCGACCTCGATCTGCCTTTCATCATCATCTCGGGCATTGTCGGCGAGGAGGCCGCTGTGGCTTCGTTGCGGGCGGGCGCTCGCGATTTTCTCGCCAAAGGGGCTCTGGCACGCCTGGTCCCGGCGGTCGAGCGCGAGCGGCGCGAGGCGCTCGCACGGGCGGAACGCAAACGGATGCGCGAGCAGCTCCTGATCTCCGAGCGCATGGCTTCGGTCGGCCTGTTGGCGGCCGGTGTCGCCCATGAGCTCAATAATCCGCTCGCCATCCTGGTGGCCAATCTCGAGCTCGCCGCCGAGCAGCTGATGCGCATGACGCAGAGCGCGGCCGCCGGCGGGATCGCCCCGGCCGAGGTCGCGGCGCTCATCAACGACGCGCAGGAAGCTGCCGAGCGCATGCGCCTCATCATCCGCGACCTGGGCGGTCTTTCCCGGTCCAATGACGAGGAAAAACAGGGGCCGGTCGAGCTGCGGCGCGTGCTCGACTCCGCGGTTCGCATGACCGGAAACGAGGTCCGGCATCGTGCGCAACTGATCCGCGACTACGGCGACGTCCCGCTGGTCAGGGGAAGCGAGGCCAAGCTTGCCCAGGTCTTCATCAATCTGATCGTCAACGCTGCGCACGCCATCCCGGAGGGCCGGGCGGCGAGCAACGAGATCAGGATCGTCACGCACACGGACGCGAACGGCCGCGCCGTTGTGGAGGTGCACGACACCGGCGCCGGCATCCCGCCAGCCGTGTTGCCGCGCATATTCGATGCCCTCTTCACCACCAAGACGGGCGGCGCCGGCACGGGTCTCGGCCTCGCCATCTGTCACCGGATCATCACCGGCTACGGAGGCGAGATTTCGGTGCAAAGCCAAGTCGGCAAGGGCACCATGTTCCGCACGAGCCTGCCGGCCGCCCTCGCCCAGGCGACCGAACCGGCACCGGTCGCGATCCGTTCCGACGCGACGCGACGCGGCCGCGTGCTGGTAGTGGACGACGAGAGAATGCTCGGCATCACCATCCAGCGAATCCTCGAGGAGCACGAGGTTACCTCGGTAACGACCGCCCGGGAGGCGATCAAGCTTCTGCACGACGACGGGCCGTACGACGTCGTGCTCTGCGACCTGATGATGCCGGAAATGACCGGCATGGACCTTTATCGCGAACTGTCGCAGCAGGCGCCCGCGCAGGCGAAGAAATTCGTCTTCATGACTGGCGGCGCCTTTACGGGGGATGCGAGCCGCTTCCTGGCGGATAACGCGAATCCCACAATCGAGAAGCCGTTGAAGGCGCGCTATCTACGCGACCTGGTGCGCGAGCTGTTGCAATGAGCGCGCGCCGCATGCGCTGGTGACAACGTGTGGCGCGATCGCGAGCTCGACACCTTCGGCACACACCCTCCGGCGCGAATGCCGCGCAACAACGGCAATTCTTGCCGCCGACATTCTCCGTCACCGACAGCTCGCGTAGAACGATTGGAGCTCGCGTGCGGCGGCCTCCCGCAATGCATCCAGGGCTTCTTTGAACGAGGTCATTTCCTCAGTGGTCAGCCCTCGCTCCGCCTCGCGCGGTCGCAGCAGGATATCCTCAACGGTGCGGGCGGCGCGGCCGGTGAACGAGAAGCCGACGGTCGGGCCTATTCCGACGATCCCGTGAATGCGCCGATAGGATTCTTCGACTGCCGCGGCGGCAGCGGTATCACTGCCCGTGAGGGCAGGAATGGCCGCATAAGTGTCCTCGATCTTACGGTCGAGCGCGGAGACAAAGCGCGCGCGCACACGGGCGAGGCGCTCGGTGAATGCATCTACCGTCACGATAGAGCCCTGTATGGACCTTGGGGACCAAGGATTACACGGGGCGTATTAATATCTTCCAGATGCGCTGAAACGCAATACTGAATAGGCATTTGTACTTAGGGGTATAATACTGTCATGTCTTACAAGTGTTGACTTTATATTCAAAGTAGACTTTGAGAATATTTGCAGGACGGAGGATCCCTCGACTTCTCCAGCCCGCCGGGGTGCGAGCCGCATGACTCGCCCGCGACCTTTTGCCGGCGCTATTTTTGCGATCCAGCCACGCATAAAATGGTCAGCAAAACTTGATCGGCCGCCACCGACAACCGGGAAGGTTTCCATGTCCGCAATTGCCCTTCTGGCGCCCCGCTTGGCGCTCGCCATGTCGCTCGCCGCCGATGCATTTGCGAGCCCTGCGCCGGCCCGGGCGCAAGCGGGCCTCAGCCTTGCCGGCAAGACCGTGCAGATGCTGATCGGCTTCGGAGCCGGCGGCGGCTACGATCTCTGGGGTCGGGTGGTCGCGCGCCACATCGGCAAGCATTTGCCCGGCAATCCCACCGTGGTGCCGCAGAACATGCCGGGCGCCGGCAGCTTCGTGGCCGCAAACAACATCTACAATCTGGCCCCCAAGGACGGCACCGTGATGGGCATCATCGCGCGCGACGCTGCGCTCGGACCGATCACCGGCGCGTCCGGCGCGCGCTTTGACCCGACCAAGATCACCTGGCTCGGGACGCCGACGACCGAGACCAATGTCTGCATCGCCATGACGACCGCGAAGGTGCAGAGCCTGCAGGATCTCTACAGCAAGGAGCTGATCGTCGGCGACACGGGCGTCGGCACCGGGACACATTCCTACCCGAAAGCGCTCAACGCGCTGCTCGGCATGAAATTCAAGATAATCGCCGGCTTCCCCTCTTCCTCCGACGTCTTCCTCGCCATGGAACGCGGCGAGGTCGACGGAATCTGCGAGAGCCTCGACAGCGTGTCCGGCAAGCGGCCGGACTGGATTCCGAGCCACAAGGTCAGAATCCTGTTCCAGGGCGGGGCCGCCCCCAACCCGCAGCTCGAAGGTGTCCCGTTCGTGGCCGACCTCGCCCGCAATCCACAGGACCGCCAGGCGATCGAGTTCCTGTATGCCGGACAAGGGATCGGCCGGCCCTTCGTGGCGCCACCCGATATGGGAGCGGATCGCACCAAGATGCTGCGCGACGCCTTCATGGAAACCATGAAGGATGCGGAGTTCCGGGAAGATGCCAGGCGCAACATGCTCGAGGTGGAACCGGAGGACGGCGCACACCTCGCCGCCCTGATCAACAAGATTTACGCCACCCCCAAGCCGATCGTGGACAAGATCGGCGAGCTGATCAAATAGGCCCGGGCGGACCGCGGGATCGCTCCACTCCGACGCTATTCTTGAAGGTATGCCCGCCCGGTACCATATGGATAGGCGACCGGGTTGCGGGTGCGCCACTGATGGGGCATTCGCGGCACGGCGAGAAGGGGGTGCCGCCAGGGCTCCCGCCAAAGTCGCTTGACAAGGGCTCTGCAACGATGTCCCGAGTGCCGTCTCTTTCCAGTCCATTCCTGCTCGGATTCGACGAGATCGAGCGCGCACTCGAACGTGTGACGAAGTCTGCAGACGGCTATCCGCCCTACAATATCGAGCGGCTGGCCCCGGAGGATTGTCGTCCCGAACGGCTGCGGATCACGCTCGCGGTCGCCGGCTTCACCCGCGACCAGCTCGACGTCACGGTCGAGGAGAACCAGCTGGTCATCCGCGGACGGCAGCACGAGGACAAGACTCGGCACTTTCTCCATCGCGGCATTGCAGCACGTCAGTTCCAGCGCACGTTCGTGCTGGCGGACGGGATGGAGGTGCTGGGAGCCGACCTCAACAACGGCCTCCTGTCGATCGATCTGGCGCGGCCAGAGCCTGGCCGTTCGGTCAGGACGATCAGCATCACGGACCATGAGTGAGGGACCCGCGCATGCGGACCGGACCAGGCCCTTGCGAAAGCGAGGAACCATCCCAGGTTTGAGTAGAACAACACCTCTTAAAATGACCAAGGACTCGACCAGCTGACAGAAAGGAGTCGAGGGCCATGAATCGTAATGTGAATGACCAAATGCCCGTTCATCTGATTTCTCGGGAAGCCCTGGCACTGCTGGGCGACGGCAAGATCGCCTACGTGAAGAGCATCCGCTCCGAGGACGTGCCCAGCCTGTTTCCCGAGGCGCCCGAGATCGCGCCCGGACTGGAGCTGTTCGCCCTGCATGCCGCCGACGGTACGCCGATCATGCTCACCGACAGCCGCGAGGCAGCGGTCGCCAATGCGTGGAGCCAGGAGCTCGAAGCCGTCAGCGTGCATTGATGTGATCGCGGCGATCTGATCGCCCGATGCGGAGGCTCATGGGGCGCCCAACCCCGACAAGCAAATCGAATCCAGATAAAATCCGATCCAATCAGGCCGCTGTCGCGGAAGGCATCGCCAGCACGGCGTACATCGCCTCCGCGTCGCGCGAATCGCGCAGCTTGCGCGCGATCTCGGGATCGCGCAGCAAACGCGCCACGCGCGCCAGCGCCTTCAGGTGATCGGCGCCTGCGCTTTCGGGGGCGAGCAGCAGGAACACGAGATCGACCGGTTGGCCGTCGAGCGCCTCGAAATCGACCGGGCGCGCCAATCGCGCGAACAGTCCGAACAGCTTGTTGAGCTTCGGCAACTTGCCGTGCGGGATCGCGACCCCGCTGCCGACGCCGGTGGAACCGAGCTTCTCCCGCTGCAGCAAAATCTCGAAAATGGTGCGCTCGTTCTGTCCGGAGAGCTCGGCCGCCCTGGCGGCAAGCTCTTGCAGTGCCTGTTTCTTGCCATTGACCTTGAGCGCCGGAATGACGGCGTTGGGCGCAACCAGATCGGCAAGCGGCATGGAACTCATCCAGGAAATCCGGGAGCTCTGCGGGACAGCGTCGCAGCCACACAGAGTGGCTACGACAGAGCGGCTACAGTTGAGTGCCTAAAGTTTGGGAGTGCCTAAGTTGGTTCACCTTGTCGCGTTTTCGAGACGGTAAATCCGGCCTTGCCTGGTCCCGCGGAAAACGCCCCTAAAGGCGCCGGACCATACGGAGAGCGGTGAGCGGCGTCAATGGGAGATCGCAGGCCGGAAAAGCCCGCACTTGCGCCCGGCGTGACCCGACTTTTCGAGACACGCCATGCGCAAATCAAAGAAATTGGAGCGCATTCTGTTCCATCCTGGCGGGACGCGCTTTAATGCCCGCTTTCGGGCATTACCGGCGGGTCGATCCAGCCGATATTCCCGTCACGGCGCCGATAGACCAGATTGACCCGTCCGTGTCCGGCATGCCGAAACACCACTACGGCAACCCCGGTCAGGTCGAGCTCGGTCACGGCATCACTGACCGAGAGACGTTTGAGGGCCGTGGTCGATTCGGCGATGATTACGGGGTCACCACCGGTCGCGTCTTCCTCTTCAGAGGCCGGTGCTGCGATGACATAACTCGGTGCTGCGACCGGCAGCGCCGGAATGCTGCCATTCCCCGAGCCCTGATGGCTCTTGAGCCGCCTCTTGTAGCGGCGCAGGCGCTTCTCGATTCGCTCAGCCGCCTGGTCGGCACTCGCGTAAGCGTCGGCTGCCAAGGCCTCGGCTTCAAGCACGATCCCGGAATCGAGGTGGATCACGCATTCGCTGCGAAACCCGAATCCTTCCTTGCTGACCGTGACATGGCCGGAGAAGCCGCCGTCGAAATACTTCGCGGTCGCATCCTCGATCCGCCCGTTTATGCGCGCGCGCAGGGACTCGCCGATATCGATGTTTTTGCCCGAAATGCGCAACGACATTGCGGCTCACCTACTCAAGTATACCCACTCAGCGCCCGCTGAGCGGCGCAGCCCACAACGAGTGATCTTCATGACATAGGGAGCTCGGTCGCGCCTTGCCAGGGCAAGCGGTCAGGGCATTACCCGCGTCATCGCGAGTTTCTCGCGTCGGCGCTGCACCGAGGACGGGATGTGCATGGCCTCGCGATACTTGGCGACGGTGCGGCGCGCGATCTCGACGCCCGCGACGCGCAACTTCTCGACGATCGTGTCGTCGGACAGGACTGCGCGCGGGTTCTCCGCATCGATGAGCTGTTTGATCCGGTGACGCACCGCCTCGGCCGAATGCGCCTCGCTACCATCCGCGGCGGCAATCGCGGAGGTGAAGAAGTATTTCAGCTCGAATATGCCACGGCTCGTCGCCATGTATTTGTTGGCGGTGACGCGCGAGACCGTGGACTCGTGCATCGAGATCGCATCGGCGACGGTCTTGAGATTGAGCGGACGCAAATGCTGAACGCCATGCGCGAAGAAGCCGTCTTGCTGCCGCACGATCTCGGTCGAAACTTTGAGGATGGTGCGCGCCCGCTGATCGAGCGCGCGGATGAGCCACGTCGCCGTTTGCAGGCAATCGGCCAGATACGTCTTCTCCTTGTCGTTGCGAGCGGTCTTGGCGACCTGCGCGTAGTAGCTCTGATTGACCAGCACCTTGGGCAAGGTCTCGGAGTTGAGCTCGACCACGAAGCCGCCGTCGGCTGCGGGCCGCACGAACACATCCGGCACGATCGGCTGCACCAGCGTGGTGCCGAACGCCAGGCCCGGCTTGGGATTGAGCTGGCGGATCTCGGCAATCATGTCGATCAGATCTTCCTCGCTCACGCCGCAGACCTTCCTCAGGCCCGGAATGTCGCGCTTCGCCAACAAATCGAGATGCGCGACCAAGGCCTGCATGGCCGGATCGAAACGGTTGCGCTCGCGCAATTGGATAGACAGGCATTCGGTGAGGTTGCGCGCACAGACCCCCGGCGGATCGAAAGCCTGCAGCGTCGCCAGCATGGCTTCGACGTCGGCAAGCCGGGCGCCGAGCTTCTCGGCTACCTGCGCGAGATCGCCCGTGAGATAGCCGGCTTCGTCGACGAGATCGACCAGATATTGGCCGATCAAGCGGGCGGCTGGGTCGACCGTCGCCAGCACCAGCTGCTCGGAGAGATGGTCGGCGAGCGTACGTTCCGCCGACACAAAGGCCTCGAGGTTGTACTCCCCGTCGATCTGGCGCCCGCTACCGACGCCGCTCCAATCGCTGTAGCCGGCGAGCGCTTCGTTCTGCGCGCGTGGTGCTTCGCCGTCCGCTTCATCGCCCTCGTGCCCGCCGTCGGCATGCGCGGCAAGGCCATCATGGCCGGACACTAAACCGCCCTCCTGCCAATCGGTCCGCGGCGGCTCGCCAAATGCCTCGGGCTTCTCGTCGGTTGGGCCAGCGTCCCGCTCGCCTTCGGCCGAACGTTCGAGCAGCGGATTGCGCTCCAGCTCGCTTTCCACATAGCCGACAAGATCGAGATTGGAGAGCTGCAGCAGTTTGATCGCCTGCATCAACTGCGGCGTCATCACCAATGCATGACTTTGTCGAAGCTGAAGTTTTTGCGAGAGCGCCATGGGGAATTGCGAAGGCAGACGCCTGAAGAAAGTGGTCCGGTTCTTGCTTATAGGGTTCTGCTTCCCGTGTATACGGGCTCGATGCGCAATCGTTAAGGAGCTCTGCCGGTATTTTCGGCAACGGAATGTTTGGTCATCAGGAAATTCGAAATTCCTCGCCCAGATAGACCCGGCGCACCTCGGGATCATTCACGATCTGGTCCTTGTCGCCCTCCATCAGGACAGCGCCCGAATAGATGATGTAGGAGCGGTCGGTCAGATCGAGCGTCTCGCGCACGTTATGGTCAGTGATCAGCACGCCGATTCCGCGCTGGGTGAGATGGCGCACCAGCTTCTGGATCTCCACCACCGCTTTGGGATCAATACCCGCAAAGGGCTCGTCGAGCAGCATATAGCTCGGGCGGCTGGCCAGCGCTCGGGCAATCTCGACGCGGCGCCGCTCGCCGCCCGAGAGTGCGATCGCGGGCGTCTTGCGCAGGCGGGTGATGCCGAACTCCTCGAGCAGCGCACCCAGATCCGCCTCGCGGCGCCGCCGGTCGGGCTCGATCACCTCCAGCACCGAACGGATATTGTCTTCGACGTTGAGCCCGCGAAAAATCGAGGCCTCCTGCGGCAGATAGCCGACGCCGAGCCGCGCCCGCTGATACATGGGCAGAGGGGTGACGTCCTGCCCGTCAAGCTCGATTCGGCCGCGGTCGGCTTTGATCAGGCCGGTGATCATGTAGAAGACCGTGGTTTTGCCGGCGCCGTTTGGGCCCAAGAGGCCGACCGCCTCGCCGCGGCGCACATTGATGCTGACGCCGCTGACGACCTTGCGACCGGAGAAGCTCTTGTCGAGCCCCTGCGCGGCTAGCGCCGGCGCGGCGAGCGCCATGGTACGGGATGCGGGTTGATCGACGCGCACCGCCTGCAGCTTTGGCCGCGCCGCCGGCGGCTCACTTTGGGCAGGAGCCTCCCGCGCCGCCTTTGGTTCGGAGCGCAGCACCTGCAGGCGCTCGCGCCGACCCGCGGTCTCGACCCGCGGAGGGGACGGGGCGGCTGGACGCCGTCGCGGGCGCGCCGACCCCAGATTGATGGCTTCGGGACGAATGTCAGGGACCGGGCCCCCGAGGGTGTCCAGATCTATCGGGATGACCCAGTCGCCGTCGGCGGAGCTACGCCTGCTCCGGCTCGAGCCGTGGCGTAAGGAAGGCCAGATGTTGCGCAAGCAGGCCTCAATTCCATGGGGTGGCCTGGCTCACCAGGTCAGTTCGCGTGCGAGGGACGCGGTGACGGCCCGGGACCCGGCATATTCTCGCCATTCGGGGCCGACCCGAACAGCGCATCGACGCGGCCTCCGTCCATGTGCGACACCCCGGTGGCCAAATCGACCACCAGCCTTTGGCTGCGCACCACATCCTTGCCGTGGGTCACCACCACGTTGCCGCTGAGCGTGACGGTGTTCGATTGCATGTCGAAGGTGCCCTTGTCTCCGGCCGCATTCTGATCCTTCTGGGTCACCACCACGCCCCCGGTCGCCTCAATGAGGCGGATCTTCTGGTCGCCTGAATCAGTCGACTGGGTCATGGTGGTCGCCGCCGCGGCCTTGGCATCGGCAGGCTTGCTCGAGTCGATGTAGTAGACCACCAGGACCTTGCTGCGCATTTCCGTGTCGCCCTGAGTGACGTGCACGTTCCCGGTGAAGGTCGCCACCTTGTCCTTGTCGCGCACCACCAGCTTGTCGGCCTGGATATTCACCGGCTGGCCGCGATTCTGCGAGAATCCCTGCAGCGCGTTAGGCGGTCCCGGCGGGGCGATGTTCCTCTGCGCGAGCACGCTAGCCGAACCGCAGATGCACGCTGCCGTGGTCGCGGCCAGGAGCAGCCTCACAGGTCGCGCAGAAGAAGCGGGGAGAGAAACAGGAGATCGCATGATTTTTCTCACGGCACACCCAGCCTGCCGCTGAGATGCATAGCCTGGTTGCCCGATGTCATCACCATGCTGACGCCGCCGCCGAAGCGGATTTCTTCACCGGAATTGACTACTTCCATGCGGTTGGCATTGATGGTGCCTTGCTGCAGCTTCACTTGAACCGGCTTCTCCGAAACGACATTGCTGTTGTGAACGTCGATCACGGCCTCATTGAGATAGACCTCGAAGCCGCTCGAAGACTTGATCACCACATTCTGGCGTAGCGTCAGCATATCGCGCTTGCTGTCGTAGGTGCCGGCATCGGCAGTCACCTCGAAGATCGTGCGGTCCGGCATCTCGCCTTTGCCCTGGATGCCCTGCAGCTCGATCGTGTCCGGCTTGGTGACGTCCTGGGCGGCGGCCCGCCCGGTCACCTCGTAAGGGCGCCCGTCCGCGGTGAAGCCGGCAACGCGCGGCGCCTGCATGGTGATCTTGGTGCCGGAGACCACCAGGCTGCTGAAATCGACCGGCAGCGCGCTGAACATATGCAACGGACCCAGCCGCTCGGCCAACAGGCCGAGCGCGCCGCCGGCCAAGATGCTGAACGGGATGGCCCAGCGCAGAAAACGCACACGGCGGCTGTGTCGTATGGCCCGACCGAATGCGCGCGAGTCATCGCCGCGCTGGACGACCGCATAGGCGTGCGCAGGTTCGTCGATAGGCGACGCGATCGTCAAACGGTTCACCCCGATCTTACGGTGCGGGGGCCGACGATCTTCCGCTTGGCCGTGAAGGAAGGAATCAGCCCGACCCCCCGTCGGACAGTTTAGCCTTTTCGATCGCCCCGGATAGTCGGGAAATGTGGCATTAGCGCGTTTGCGCGCGTCTTCGACACCATATGGCCATGGCGCCGCCCCATATCCGGACACCCCACCTCAGGAATGGGCAAAAATGTCTTCCGCCCCCCAGCCCGCAATATCGAGGCGGACCCGATCGGGCAGGAAGCGGAAGCAGGCCTCTGCCAGCGCCTCGCGGCCCTCCCGCGCCAGCATTGTGTCGAGCCGGTCCTTAAGCGCATGCAGATGCAGCACATCGCTTGCCGCATATGATACCTGTGCGTCACTGAGCTCGCCGGCACCCCAATCGGAGGACTGCTGTTGCTTGGAAAGATCGACCCCGATGAGCTCTCGGGCGAGGTCCTTCAGTCCGTGCTTATCCGTATAGGTACGGGCAAGCCGCGAGGCGATCTTGGTGCAATAGACCGGCCCTGGCATAACCCCCAGCGTCTGGCTCAAGATGCCGAGGTCAAACCGCGCAAAATGGAAGATCTTCACGATCGCGGCGTCGGTGAGGAGCCTGACGAGGTTGGGGGCGCTGACTTGCCCCGGAGGGATCTGCACCACATCGGCGGAGCCATCGCCCGGCGAGAGCTGCACCACGCAGAGCCGATCGCGGCGCAGCTGGAGCCCCATCGTCTCCGTGTCGACCGCAACCGCACGGGTCTGATAGCGAGCAAGGTCCGGCAGATCGCCGCGGTGCAGACGAATGGTCATTTAAAGCTTTCGGTTGGTGCCCGGGAGAGCGGTGGCAAAAGCGGAGAGCTCAACAGCTCGCCGCCCCAGTCTTCGCCAATGTCCGACTGAATTCCAAGGCTAATTTTCGCAATCCTCGCGCCGGTTTCTCTCATTCCCGGCGCCTATATCGCAGGTTGGGGCCGTTGGCGAGCGGCCCCAGGCGTGTGCGAATCCAGCTCGCGCAATGCTAACAACCAAAGCGATCTCGTGCTGCAATCATCCATACTTCTCGCAGACGTATTCGTACTGACCGCAGGGCGCCGGACGCGTTGGTGTTCCCTGCCCGGCCTTGACGCAGACACGTCCCCACGCAACGCACACACGCCTCGGAGAATAGATGGGGAATGACGGCCTCACTCCAGGATGGATTGGCGTGTACATCCCTGGCGACAGCGGCCCTGCATTGGGCCGCAAGGACGCGGCCGATGCCGGCATGAATGCGAACACCACAACGGCGCTTGCCATCGTTGCGGCGGCAAGCGCACGGCGGCCGGTGATCAGCGGCCGCGCGAAAACTCGCGAATGAACTCGCATGACCGACTCCGTTCCAGGTCTGGCTCTGATCATTGGTGCGCCCTGACGGCGCGAAGGTTCATGGAGCGGCGAGCGACGATGCTCAGCGGCGGGGCAGTCCGAGATGCAGCGCTGCGACGCCGACCGCCAGATTGAGGCCGATCTGGCCCTGCACCGAGAGCGGCTGCAACGTCACCGTTCGATTGGAGCCGCCGATGAGCACATTGCCGCCTACGCCTGCGCCGACCGATGCCTCGCCGCTCGCGCCATAATAGTCCCCGGCGAGGAAGCCAGGTCCCGCATACGTATTGCTGAACACGGCCCACATCATCACCCCGCCGCCGGTGATGCCAAGATCGAGCCCGAACTTGGTGATCGAGCCGTCATAGTCTTCCCGCTGCCCCGGCCCTTCGGGAGAGAAGGCGCACGAGACGTCTTTTTTCGATCCGATAATGAAGCCGAGACCGGCCGACACATCGCAGGTCAGCACTCCGGCCCGTGTTTGCTGGGCCATGGCAGGGGGCGCAATCGCGATGCAGATGAGCGCCGCCGCAAGCCCAACTCCAATGCGTGACATGATACCCCGCCTGCCCTCTCAAAGCCCGCGAGCTTGTCTGACGCAACGCGCCACCGCCAGTGGCTCACCGGACGCAGCAAACGCGCGCCGGAGTAAATTTCGGGGGTTGGTGCCCAGGAGAGGACTCGAACCTCCACGGCTTTCACCACTGGTACCTGAAACCAGCGCGTCTACCAATTCCGCCACCTGGGCTTGATGGGCGTCTAGGTATGTCAGCTGCTTTCGGCTTGTCAATTCGGCCGGGGCGGCGCCCTGCCGCTGCTCCCTGTACAGGCGCGGGGCGATCCTGTATTCGGCGGCTGACGAGGCGCCGGCGCACGGCACATCAACGGCTCGAGACTGAGAGCTTTGAGGAATGCATAACCGATCCGAAATCGACCAGCTCGTCACCGTGTTCGGCGGCTCCGGCTTTGTCGGGCGTCACGTGGTGCGGGCGCTGGTGAAGCGCGGCTATCGGGTGCGGGTGGCAGTCAGACGGCCGGACTTGGCTCTCCACCTCCAGCCGCTCGGGCGCGTCGGGCAGATCCACGCGGTAGGCGCCAATCTGCGGCATCGCGGCTCGGTGGAGGCGGCAGCGCGGGACGCGGACGTCGTCATTAATCTGGTCGGCATCCTCTATGAGACCGGGCCGCAGCGCTTTGATGCCGTGCATGCATTGGGGGCTGAAAGGGTTGCGCTTGCGGCCGCCGCCATCGGGGCGCGCTTGATCCACGTATCGGCACTGGGGGCGGACCTCAATTCGGCCGCGCACTATGCGCGCTCCAAGGCGATGGGCGAGAACCTCACGCTGGCGGCGCTCCCTTCCGCCACGATTCTCCGGCCCTCGGTGATATTCGGGCCGGAGGACGATTTCTTCAACAAGTTCGCTTCGCTCGCCCGCATCGCACCGGCGCTGCCGCTCATCGGCGGCGGAGCGACCCGCTTTCAGCCGGTCTTCGCCGGTGACGTCGCATCCGCGGTGGTCGCTGCCATCGATCGGCCGGAGGCCTGCGGGGTGACCTATGAGCTGGGCGGCCTCGAAGTCGTAAGCTTTCGCGAGCTGATGCAGTTCGTGCTCGCGACCATCGAGCGCCGACGGCTGTTGCTGCCGATCCCGTACGGTCTCGCGCGATTCATGGCCTCTTTCCTCGCGCTTTCGCGCATCCTGGGCATGAAGCCCATGTTGACCCCGGATCAAGTCGACCTTCTGCGGTCCGACAATGTGGTCTCGGACGAGGCCCTGCATGCCGGCCGCACCTTGGCCGGGCTCGGCGTCGAGCCGGTGCCGATGCGCACAGTCGTGCCATCTTATCTGTGGCGCTTCCGCAAGACCGGACAGTTCAAGGCCGGGATGGCTTGAAGCCCTTCCGTTGGTGAGCGGCGGTCATCGGCTCAAAGCCCGAGCGCAAGCCCGATCAGGGCGAGCGATCCAAGGATGACCCGCCACCAAGCGAACGCGGCGAATCCACGGCTCGAGGCGAAATCGAGAAAGGTCCGCGCCACGCACCAGGCGGCCAGGAACGCAGCCGCAAATCCGGTCACCGCCACGCCGAGACTGGAGGAGCCAAGCACCACAGGATTGCGGTAGAGGTCGTAGGCGAGCGTAGCCGCCAGGCCCGGCATGGCGAGCCAGAGCGAGAAATCGGCGGCGGAGCGGCGATCAGCGCCAAGCAGCAGTGCTGCCACGATGCTCACGCCCGCGCGCGAGAGGCCGGGGATCAGGGCCGCGCATTGGGCAAGCCCGATCAACAAACACATTGCGAGCGGGAATTTCGTCGCCTCGTGATAGCGCGGCGCAAGCTCGAGGCGTTCAGCCCACAACAAGACCCCGCCGCCCACGATGAGCGCGAATGCGACCGCCCAGACGTTGAAGAGCGCGCCGCGAACGATATCGTGCACCAGCGCTCCGAAAACCGCGGATGGCAGAAATGCCAGCAGCAGCCCGATTGCGAAACGGCGGGCTGCCGGATCATTTGCCGTTGCGGCCGCGGTCCGCCAAATGCGCGCTCCGTAAACCAAGAGGAGCGCGGCCAAGGCGGCAAGCTCGATCAACGGAACGAAGGCCGCACCCAAGGACTGCGCATCGAGACGCCCGAACCGCTGCGCGAACAGGAGGTGAGCAGCGGTCGACACGGGGAGGAATTCGGTCAGCCCCGCGATGAGGCCGAGTGAAAGCGCCTTGAAGAGATCAAGCCCGAAGAACGCCATGGCGGGGTGCTATCTGAGTCGCACCGCTATGCACAGGCGCCGGGGCGTGCTTTTTCCGCAACATGCGTTAGGTTCGCGCTTCGAATCGGCGCCTGGAGACTACGCGATAACCACCATCAACATGCTGACATTGTTTCATCATTCCTTCTGCCCGCATTCGCGCTTCGTGCGCCTCGCGCTGGGCGAGCTCGGGCTCGACGCACGGCTGGTCGAGGAGCGGGTGTGGGAGCGGCGGGAGGAGTTCCTGACCCTCAATCCGGCCGGCACAACGCCGGTCCTGTTGGCTGAGGGGCAGCCGCCCGTTCCGGGCGCAGCCATCATCGCCGAGTTCCTTGACGAGACGATCGGGCCTGAGCTCGGCGACCGCCGGCTGTTGCCGCGCGATTGCGGCGCCCGCATCGAGGTTCGGCGCTTGATGAGCTGGTTCAACGACAAGTTCTTCGCCGAGGTCAGTGGGCCGCTCACCACCGAGCGCCTGTACAAGCGTCATATGCCGCTCTCGGGCGGCGACGGCTCGCCCAATACCGAGGTGATCCGCGCAGCCCGGCAGAACATCCGCTATCATCTCGCCTATATCGGCTGGCTCGTGCGTACGCGCGATTGGCTGGCCGGCGATCGCATGACATATGCGGATCTGGCGGCGGCCGCGCACGTCTCGGCGGCCGACTATATGGGCGATGTGCCGTGGAAAGAGGACGAAGCCGCAAAAGACTGGTACGCGCGGATCAAGTCGCGGCCGATGTTCCGTCCGCTCCTGACCGAGACGCTGGCCGGAATACCTCCCTCGCCGACCTACGCAGACCTGGATTTCTAAAAGACGCGCAGCAAGTTAAGGACGACCTGGTCGGCTTCGCGCGCGCCCAGGGCTTCGACGTCGTCGGCATTGCGCGCCCAGATGCCGCGCCGCAAGCCAAAGCAAGGCTCGCGCGCTTTCTGGCGGAAGGTCAGCACGGCGACATGGAATGGATGGCAGAAACCGCCGCGCGCCGCGGCGATCCGCGCCTGCTGTGGCCGGACGTGCGCTCGATTATCATGCTCGGCCTCAACTATGGGGCGGCTACTGATCCGCTGGCGATCCTTAAGCAGCGTGACCACGGCGGCATATCGATCTATGCGCGCGGCGAGGACTATCACGAGCTTATCAAGCCGCGGCTGAAGACAATCGCCCGTTGGCTCATCGCGCGCGCCGGCGGCGATGTAAAAGTCTTCGTCGATACCGCGGCCGTGATGGAGAAGCCTTTGGCGGAGGCCGCAGGGCTCGGCTGGCAGGGCAAGCACACCAATCTGGTTTCGCGCAGGCTCGGCTCGTGGCTGTTTCTCGGCGCGATCTTTACGACCCTTGATCTCCCCGCGGATACGGCGGAAAGCGACCATTGCGGCAGCTGCCGAGCCTGCCTCGATATCTGCCCGACCGCAGCATTTCCGGCACCCTACCGGCTCGACGCCCGTCGCTGCATCTCGTACCTGACCATCGAGCACAAGGGCCCGATCCCGCATGAGCTGCGGGGCGCAATGGGCAACCGCATTTTCGGGTGCGACGATTGCCTTGCGGTCTGTCCTTGGAACAAATACGCACAAGCCGGCCGCGAGGCGAAGCTCGCAGCCAGGGAAGCGCTCATCGCGCCGCCCCTTGCCGAGCTCGCCGCGCTCGATGACCAAGCCTTCAGATCGCTTTTTGCCAAGTCGCCGGTGAAGCGCGCCGGACGCGACCGCTTCCTGCGCAATGTGCTGATCGCCATCGGCAATTCAGGCGAGCCGCAGCTTGCCGGCGCAGCCGAGCGTCTGCTCGATGACGCCTCTTCGCTCGTTCGCGGCGCCGCCATTTGGGCGCTCGGACGGCTCGATCGCAGGCGGCTCTTGGCCAACGCGGCGCGTCGTCAGGACGCCGAGAGCGACCCAACCGTCGCAGCCGAATGGCGGGCAGCGCTGTTGCAGAAAGGTTAGAACTCCGCCACCGCGGCCAGCAGGCGCTCAATGTCTTCCGGGCGCGAGAGCCGGTGGTCGCCATCCTTGACCAAAGTGAGCACAACGTCGTCCTGCGCCAGGCAGGAGGTGAGGTCGACCGCATGCTGCCAGGGCACATCCGGGTCCTGCACCCCCTGCAGAATGCGCACCGGGCAACGGGTCTCGATCAAGCCGCCGAGCAGAAGGTGCCGGCGTCCTTCCTGGATCAGGGCGCGCGTAATGGGGTATGGGGCCTCGCCGTACCGGGATGGACGTTCCCAAGCACCCTCTTGCTCGATCTGCCGCCGGATCTCAGGGGAAAATTGCTTCCACATCAGCTCCTCGGTGAAATCGACCGCGGGCGCGATCAGGACCAGGGCGGCGACCTGCCCGCCCGACGGCTCCTTTCGCTGCGCCAGCGCCCGCAGCAGGAGCAGCGCGAGCCACCCTCCCATGGACGAGCCAACAACCACCTGCGGGCCTGTGCAGCAGGCCGAAAACACCACGAGGCTCTCCTCGAGCCACCCCCCGATCGTCCCATCCGTGAAGCTGCCACCGGATTCGCCGTGACCCGAATAGTCGAAGCGGGTCAGCGCACGCCCGCGTGCCTCGGCCCAAGCATCGAGCGCCTGCGCCTTGGTGCCCTTCATGTCGGACTTGAAGCCGCCGAGCCAGAAGAGGCCGGGCGTACCGCCCGGACGCTGCCGTACGGCAATTTTTCGCGCCGCGGCGCCAGTTCCAACATCCAAGAATTTCAGGCAATCATTACGCATGCATCGGCCCCGGCGAATCATCCCCGACCAATTCACTTCAACAACTATCCGCCGATGAGACCGCCTTTGCTCCGCGCCTTCGCGCCGCTCCGCCTTAAGGAACGTGAGCCTTGAGCGACGGCTACGACGCATCGCGCATCCCACGGCGTACGCTGGCCGGCGCCACCATATTGCAGATCGTGTCGGCGCTGGTCGAGGAGCCCAATGCGCGGGCCGCTGTCAATGTGGCGTTTGCCTTGCTGCAGGCCGGCGCGCGGGCGCTGGTCGCAGCCAAAGCCGGCCCGCTGGTGAACGAGCTGCGCAGCTTCGGGGCGGATTGGGTCGAGCTGCGCAACGAAACCGTCAATCCGTTCCGTCTGCACAAGAACGCCGGCGTCCTGGAAAGTCTGATCGGCGCCGAGCGTATCGATATCGTGCATGCCCAGAGCGCCGGCGGAGCCTGGAGCGCGCGCGTGGCAGCGAGCCGCATCGCTGTTTGGCTCGTCACGACGCTGCCGGACGCGCCAGCCGTGGGGCGACGCTGGCCCGCGCCCGTCTCGGCCGCGTTGGCGCAAGGCGACCGCATCATCGCGCCGTCGGCTTACGCGGCGACCCCTGTGATGCAGCGATACGGCCTTTCCGGCGAGCAGGTGACCATCATTCCACGCGAGATCGACACCGCCGTCTACAATCCGCTGATGGTGGCGCCGGAGCGGAGTGAAGCCCTTCGCCAAGCCTGGAAGATTCCCGATCGCGACCGCGTCGTCGTGGTGCCGGGACGCGTCGCGGCATGGAACGGCCAAGCCATCGTCCCCCAGCTCGCCCGTGCGCTCGCGGACGAAGGGATCAAGGGGCTCACCTACGCGATCGTCGGCGAGCATGCGACCTATCGCGGCTACGCACGGGAGATCATGAAGCAGGCCCGGGAGCTCGGCGTTGGGCGCCTGCTGCGGCTGACTGGGCATTGCCCCGACGTGCCCGCAGCACTGGCCGTGGCCGATATCGTCTTGGTTACGGCGGTGGAGGCCCCGCTGCTCGGCAGCATCGTGGCGCAGGCCCAAGCCATGGCCCGCCCGGTGATCACCACCGATGTCGGCATGCTGCCCGAGCATGTGCTGGTGCCGCCGCGCATGCCGGAGGAGCTGCGCACCGGCTGGGTAGTGGCCGCTGCCGACCCGCTCGGGGCCACCGAGGCCCTCAAGCTGGCGCTGCGGCTCGATTCCACCGAATATCAGGCCATGGCGGCGCGCGCGCGTCAGTTCGCCGAATACATGTTTTCGCCACAGAGCGCTGCGGTCGCGACCCGGGCGGTCTATATGTCGTTGTTGGCGCGCGATCTTTGAGCGCGGGTGCCGCGGGTTCGTTCAGTTTGTCACCTTTCGTCCGTCATCTGTTCTCCGTCCTTGACTTGACCCCGGTTTGTACCGATCCTTCTGTTGTCCGCTGTTGCAGCGGACGTTCCGCAACAGCTTGAGGAGAGCAAAGCCATTCGCCGCCCGATGAGAACCGAGAAGCCCGTCCAAAAGGACGGGCCGCGCCTCAATGAGGAAATCCGCACCCGCGAAGTCCAACTGATCGATCAGACCGGCGTCAATCTGGGCGTCATTGATACCCAGACCGCCCTCGCCAAGGCCGTCGAGGCCGGACTCGATCTGGTTGAGATTGTTCCAAACAATAATCCGCCCGTCTGCAGAATTCTCGATTACGGTAAATACAAATACCAAGCGCAGAAAAAAGCAGCGGAAGCCCGCAAGAAACAGAAAGTGGTCGAGGTCAAGGAGATCAAGCTCCGGCCGATGATCGACGACCACGACTATGATGTGAAGATGCGTTCCATGCAGCGCTTCTTCGAGGAGGGCGACAAGGTCAAGGTGACGCTGCGCTTCCGCGGTCGCGAGATGGCGCACCAGGAATTGGGGACGCAGCTCCTCAACCGCGTCAAGGACGACACCACCAAGTACGCCAAGGTCGAGCAGGAACCCCGGTTCGAAGGCCGCCAGGTGGTAATGGTGTTGGCGCCTCGCTGAGGGCGCCTTCCGGCAATGAGCCAGCGATCCGCGCATTGCGCCGGCCAGACGGGTCGGGCGAGGTGGTTTTGCGCGCATCTCCGGTCGCGAGGGCGGGTCCGAAAACCGGTCCTCCCTCGCTTCGCAAGAGCGGGAGCCTTCCGAGCCCCTGCACCAACGCGGAGGCCGGTTGTCATTTGGCTTTTCCTCTGCCATAACCGCGCCCTCCCGCGACCCGGCTCGATCAGGGCTGCCGTGGCTGCGGCGAAGTGCTCAAAGCACACTTTATCGATGTGACGCCGGCGTGGGGCCTTCAAGGCCCTTATCAAGCTCGTCCGGCGCGAAAGGAGAGCCAAATGCCCAAGATCAAGACCAAGTCGGGCGCCAAGAAGCGCTTCAAGGTGACGGCGAGCGGGAAGGTGCTGTTTCAGCAGTCCCGCAAGCGCCACGGCATGATCAAGCGGACCAAGAAGCAGATCCGTCAATTGCGCGGCACCGCGGTTTTGTTCAAGACCGACGGCGACAACGTCAAGAAATACTTCCTGCCCAACGGCTAGCTTTCCGGTCCATCGGATCGGCAAGCCCCGAAGGCACCAGCACAATTGCCAGGAGATTAGGTAATGGCCCGCGTCAAACGTGGCGTCACCGGACACGCCAAGCACAAGAAGGTTTTCAAAGCCGCCAAGGGCTTTCACGGCCGGCGCAAGAACACCATCCGGATCGCCAAGCAGGCGGTCGAAAAAGCCAACCAATACGCATTTCGCGACCGCAAGCGGCGCAAGCGCAGCTTCCGGGCACTGTGGATCCAGCGCCTCAATGCCGCGGTGCGGCCGTTCGGCCTGAACTACAGTCGATTTATCGACGGGCTTGCCAAAGCGGGCGTGATCGTCGACCGCAAGGTGCTGTCCGATCTCGCCATCGCCGAGCCGGCCGCATTCCAGGCAATCGTGGAACAGGCAAAGGCGGCGCTGCCGGCGACCGCCTGAACTGCGCGGCGCATCGCCGACCGGCTCGTAGCCCACCCACACCGTGGCTGCGGCCAAAATGGGGGTGGCACCGCGGGAAATGCGGGGTGCAGCCTGCGTTTTTGCCTTACCTGCGGGTGGTTGCGATCGAACCACCTTGCGTTCCGCGTCGGAGCAGAACCATGGATTTTCAAATAGGCGCCCAAACGGAGCAAGAGATCTTGGCTCGGATCGCGGCGGCCGAGAACGAGATGCAACTCGAAGTGTTGCGTGTCTCGGAGCTTGGAAGAAACGGCCGCATCACCACCATTGCAAGAATGGTTGGCGGCTTGCCTTTGGAGCAACGCAAGCACCACGGCGCAATCGTTAATGGAATTAAGGAGCGCATAGCTACCGCAATCGAATCAAGAAAAGAGGCACTTAAAGAGCGACGTCTTCAGGCCGGACTGAGCGAGAGTGACTTCGTTAGGTACACAAACAAGACAGTCGTTCCCTATATCGACGTCACCCTGCCGGTTCTCGAAGCTCCGGCAGAGGCCGGGCGCCTGCATCCGATGAGCCAGGTCATCGACGAGCTCACCGCGATCTTCGCCGACATGGGTTTCCGCGTGGCCGAAGGCCCCGACATCGAGACCGACGACAACAATTTCACCATGTTGAACACGCCGGTCGGCCATCCGGCGCGCGAGATGCACGACACGTTCTTTTTTCCGCCGCAGCCGGACGGCTCGCGCCTGCTGCTGCGCAGCCACACGTCCACCGTGCAGGTGCGGACCATGCTGGCCAATCAGCCGCCGATCCGCATCATCACGCCGGGCCGCGTCTATCGACGCGACTGGGACCAGACCCATACCCCGATGTTCCATCAGGTCGAAGGCCTGGTGGTCGAGAAGGGGGCGCATCTCGGTCATCTCAAGTGGATCCTGACCGAGTTCTGCAAGGCATTCTTCGAGGTCGACGACGTGAAGATGCGCTTCCGTCCCTCGTTCTTTCCCTTCACCGAGCCTTCGCTCGAGGTCGACATCCAGTGTCGCCTCGGCAAGAGCGAAATCCGGTTCGGCGAAGGCGAGGACTGGCTCGAGATCCTGGGCTGCGGGATGGTGCACCCTAACGTGCTTTCCAATTGCGGGCTCGATCCGGACAGCTACCAGGGTTTCGCCTGGGGTTTGGGCATCGAACGTATTGCGGCGCTGAAATACGGCATGCCGGACCTGCGTGACTTCTTCGAGGGTGATCTGCGCTGGCTCGCCCACTATGGCTTCCGCCCGCTCGATGTGCCGACCCTCGCGGGGGGCTTGAGTGCGTAGCGCTGAAATTTTGCAGGGCGCCGCCGCTTGGCTGGGCGCGTCCCCTCCCCCGCTTGCGGGGGAGGGTTAGGGAGGGGGGCACTGCCTCGCCAAGCACATGGCTCAATCATCTCCGACAAGGTCCACTTGGAATGTTCCCGCCCGAATGCGGTCGCACGCGCGCGCGCTTCGCCGGGATATGACCTTGGCCGAGAGGATCATTTGGCGCGCTGTTCGAGCCCACAGACTCAGCGGTGTTGGATTTCGCCGACAGACCCCGATCGGCCCCTACATCGTCGATTTCGTCTCACATGCGGCGATGCTGATTGTCGAGATCGATGGCGGTCAGCATTTTGAGGACTCGCATGAGCGGCGCGACGCAGCGCGTGACAGATATCTTCGAGCAAGGGGCTTCGGTATCCTGCGCTTTAGCAATCTCGAAGTGATGAAAAATCGAGAAGGCGTCCTAACGACAATCATCTCAGCGTTGGATGAGGCTATCGCCCCCTCCCTACCCTCCCCCGCAAGCGGGGGAGGCGGAGAGTCCGCAGCGAGTATCAAGGCGGGGCCCCGCACATGAAATTCACCCTGGGCTGGCTCAAGGAGCATCTCGACACAACCGCCTCGCTTGACGAGATCGTCGACAAGCTCACGATGATCGGGCTCGAGGTCGAGCGCGTCGACGACAAAGGCAAGGCGCTCGCCGCCTTCACCATCGCGCGGGTGATCGCGGCCGAGCAGCATCCCAATGCGGATCGGCTGCGACTGTGCATGGTCGACACCGGCTCGGGCGCGCCCGTGCAGGTCGTGTGCGGGGCGCCCAATGCGCGCGCCGGCATGAAGGGCGTGTTCGCGGCCCCTGGCGCATTCATCCCCGGCAAGAACATGACGCTTGGCGTCGGCACCATCCGGGGAGTGGAGAGCCGCGGCATGCTCTGCTCCGAGCTTGAGCTTGAGCTCTCCGAAGACCACGAAGGCATCATCGAGCTTCCAGCCGACGCCCCGGTCGGACAAGGCTATGCGCAATGGGCCGGCCTCGATGATCCGGTAATCGAGATCAATCTTCTGGCGAACCGGCCCGATTGCGCGGGCGTGCACGGCATCGCCCGCGATCTCGCGGCCGCCGACATCGGTTTGTTCAAGGACGAGCCCGTCAAGCCGATTGCGGGGACGTTTCCCAGCCCGGTTTCGGTCAAGCTCGATTTCGGCGCGACTCCATCGCTCTGCCGCGGCTTCGCGCTGCGAATGGTGCGCGGTGTGAAGAACTGCCCGTCGCCGGCCTGGCTGCAGCGCCGGCTTACGGCGATCGGCCTGCGTCCTATCAACGCGCTGGTCGACATCACCAACTACATCACCTTCGACCGCGCGCGGCCGCTGCATGTGTTTGACGCCGCCAAGGTGAAAGGCAATCTGGTGGTGCGGCGCGCCCGCGCGGGCGAAAGCCTCGTCGCGCTCGACGGCAAGACCTATGGGCTCGACGAATCGATGTGCGTCATCGCCGACGACAGCGGGGTGGAATCGCTTGCCGGCATCATGGGCGGCGAGACGACCGGCTGCTCGAACGAGACCGCCGACGTGCTGATCGAATCGGCCGTGTGGGAGGAGCTCAACATCGCGCAGACCGGGCGCAGGCTCGGCATCACTTCGGATGCGCGCTATCGCTTCGAGCGCGGCGTCGATCCAGCCTTCATGGTTGGCGGGCTCGAGCTCGCGACCCGCATGGTGCTCGATCTGTGCGGCGGCACGCCGTCCGCCAACATCGTCGTGGCCGAGCCGCACGCAGAAGACCGCGTCATCGATTTTCCGCTCGATACGGTGGCGCGGCTCGCCGGGGTCGAGGTCGGCCTTCCCGAGCTCAAGCGCGTGCTGGCGCGGCTCGGCTTCTTCGTCGCCGGAGCGGGCAAGAGCGTGAAAGTCGCGCCGCCCTCTTGGCGACCCGACGTGCACGGCAAGGCCGACGTGGTCGAGGAGGTGCTGCGCATCATCGGCATCGAGCGCATCCCTTCGACGCCGTTCGATCGCGGCGAGGCCCCGCGCAAGCCGGTGCTGACGCCGCTGCAGCTGCGCACCCGCAAGGCCAAGCGCGCGCTCGCTGCACGCGGATTGGTCGAGGCCGTAACCTGGTCCTTCATCGCCAAGCCACAAGCCGACTTGTTCGGCGGCGGCAAGCCGCATCTCGCGCTCGCCAATCCGATCGCCTCGGATCTTTCCGACATGCGCCCGAGCCTGGTGCCCGGGCTGGTTGCGGCCGCGCAGCGCAATGCCGATCGGGCTCTCGGCGATGTGGGATTGTTCGAGGTCGGCCAGATCTTTCATGGCGACCGACCGCAGGATCAGCTCACCGCCGCGGCCGGCGTGCGGCGCGCGCTCGCCCGGCCATTTGGGCGCGGCCGCCACTGGTCGATCAAGTCTGGGCCGGTTGACGCCTTCGATGTCAAGGCCGACGCGCTGGCGGCTCTGGCGGCGGCCGGCGCCCCGATGAGCGCGCTGCAGATCAATCCCGGTGGGCCCGATTGGCTGCATCCAGGGCGCAGCGGCACGATCCAGATCGGGCCGCAGAACGTGCTGGGCCACTTCGGCGAGTTGCACCCGCGTGCGCTCGGCGCCTTGCGCGCCGAGGGCCCGCTGGTGGCTTTCGAGATCATCCTCGAACGCATCCCCGAGCCCAAGGCGCGGGCCACCCGGGCAAAGCCGGTGCTGCAGCTCTCGCCGCTGCAGCCGGTCGAGCGTGACTTTGCGTTCGTGGTCGAGCGCACCGTCAGGGCCGGAGATATCATCAGGGCCGCCCAGTCGGCCGATCGCAAGCTCATCGACGCGGTGAGCGTCTTCGACGTCTACGAGGGCGCCGGCATCGAGGCCGGCAAGAAATCGATCGCGATCGCGGTGACACTGCAGCCGCGCGAGAAGACGCTCACCGATGAAGAGATCGAGGCGGTCGGTGCCAAGATCATCGCCGAAGTCGGCAAGCGCACCGGCGGCGTGCTGCGCGGATAGAATTTCATCCTAGCCCGGCTTCTTTGCCAGCGCCCTCAGCACCGCATCGGCGGCGCGCTCGCCGGATTCCCAGGCGCCGCCGACCGTGCCCCACAAGGTCTCGTGCACGGCCTCGCCGGCAAAAAAGATGCGGTCGCCGACCGACTCCATCAGCACGCGGCGCGACGGCTGGCCGCCGGGTGAGGCCGCCGAGAAGGCGCCCATCACCCAAGGCTCATCGTTCCAATGCGTTGCATGGCGACGCCCGACTGCCTTGACGGCGTCGGCCCCATAAAGGTTGGCGAGCCAGGTGAGCGCAAAATCGAACATGGCTGAATCACCCTTGGCGGCGAGATCGCGCCCGAAGCTTCCGGCTACGTCGATGATGCATAAGGGCGTGCTGGAAGCATTCGCGAACAACGCCGCCGTGCGGTTGCTGTCCGATTTCTCGAACACCAGCTCATCGGGCCGCAGCCCGAGCGGGTTGCCGGGCAGCTCCAACACTATGTGGTCGTAGCTGCCGAGCCTGAGCTTGGCCAACGCGTCGAGCTGGCGCCTGGGCAGGTCGGGCGTGAACTTGATCTTGCCGGAGAGAAGCACATTCGTGGACGCGGTCACGATCGCGGCGCGGGCCTCGAGCTGACCGCGAGTGGCATACACGTCGAGGCCGCCGCCGTGCGCCGCAAAAGAAATATGGGTCACCGGATTGGACATCTCGATCGGCAGATCGGCCGCGAGCTTGGCCAGCAGGGCGCCAAATCCTTGGCGGCAAATGACATCGATATCGCGCTCGGCCGAATGCGCGAAATCGAGCACGGAGATTTCCGCCAGATCCTTGCCGCACCCGAACGGACCGAGCACGAACTCGATGGTGGCACGCCAGTCTCCGAGGTCGCGCGGCAGCACCTGCTCGCAGTTGATATCGATCTTGCGTGCGGCATCTTGGATGGCGGTTGCGGCCCGCACCACCCCGCCCAGATAGCTCTCCATCTCGCCTTCACGCGCGTAGCGCCGCCCGATGCGCACGCGCTGCCCGGTCGGCGCCGGATAAAGGTCAAGACCGGTCTGGGTGCCGAGCTTCGCTACCGGGTTGATGTCCGGCATGTGCACCCAATGAGCGCCGCGGTCGAACGGAGCTCCGAACAGCGCGGTGTCGGTGATGCAACGCCCGCCGATCGTGTCGGCCGCTTCGACCAAGACAAAGCGCTTGCCGGCCGCAGTGAGGCGGCGCGCCGCCGCGATGCCGGCCGCTCCAGCGCCCACGATCACCACGTCGACACTGGTGGCGCGCACCGTCGGTTGCGGCGCCGGCGCGAGCTTGCGCTGGCTGCTCTGCTGCCCCAATGCTGGAGCCGCCGACAAAACGGCGGACGCCGCAAGGAACGATCGGCGGTTTATTCCACGCATGGCCGGCGCGCGATTTGTCATGCTCCACCCAAGTATGGCCTGAATGCACGGCCCGGCGCAAACGCTTGCAGGCGACCGGGGCGGCAATTAGTTCTCCTGTCCACGGAGGACATGATGCTGGATGCTGCCGCGCAGGCGCTGTCGCAAATGCTTTCGCCGGCATTTCGTGGGGTGCTGTACAAATCGATTGGGCTCGCCCTGATCCTGATCATCCTCGTTGGAATTGGCCTGCAGCATGTCTTGCTGTGGCTCGCGGACAACGGCGAGGGCATGGCCGAGAATGCGCTCGGACCGAGGGCGCATGTCCCGCTCGCAGTCCTCGGCTTCATCCTTAGTGTGGCGACGGGCCTCGGTATTATCATCGGCTCGGTGTTTCTGATGCCGGCCGTGACCGCGCTGGTGGCGAGCTTCTTCGTCGACGAGATCGCGCTGGCGGTCGAGCGCAGCTGCTATCCGGGCGAGCCCGAAGGCAAGCCGCTGCCATTCGTCCGCGCCGTGATCGAGGGTGTGCGCACCGCGCTATTGGCGGTCGCCATCTATCTTTTGGCGCTGCCCTTCCTTCTGCTTGCGGGCTTTGGAGCCATCATCTTCTTTGCTTGCACCGCCTATATTCTGGGTCGCGAATATTTCGAGCTCGCGGCGATGCGCTACCATACGGTCGCCGATGCAAAGGCCCTGCGCAAGGCGCACGCCGGCACGGTGTTCATGGCCGGCCTTTTCATCGCCGGCTTCATCTCCATCCCGGTTGTCAACCTGGCGACCCCGCTGTTCGGCATGGCCTTCATGGTGCATGTGCACAGACGGCTGGCAGGCGCCGCATACGCATCGCGATGAATTCGAATCCTGGTCAGGGCGCGAGGCTCATCACCGTCACATTTGAGCTCCCGTTGGCTTCGGCCACCACCCGCAGGGTTTTGGCATCGAACGCAATGTCGACGAGGCGCAGATCGGTGAGATTGACATCTGCCTTGATCCCGGGCGTCGCCGTATTGAAGTCCGCCAGCGCTGCCGCCATGCCGGTGCGGGCATGATCGGCAAACGGCTTGAGGTCGATCACCGCGTTTTGCGCAAGCGTGTCCTTGAGGTACGGGAGCGCGGTCCGGGCGGCCGCGCCCAAGAGCCCGAAAGCAGCTTCTGAATCCACATCCAGAGTAATGTCGGAAAGCCGCACGATCTGGTGCTCGCCCTCGAGCACCGGCCGGCCCCAGACGTGGATGTTGGCCTCCGCTCCAAGATCGAACCAACTCGCGCGCTCTCGCGCTTTCACCTGCACCGACAGCAACAGACGGTTTCCCGAAGCTGCCACTTTGGCACCGCGGATCGTGGCCTCATAGGCTCCGCCACCGTCCTGCGGAAAGGTTTTGCCGACAAGCTGCAGGGCGAGGAGCCGATTGACTTCAGTGAACGGCACGTCGATCGGCACCGCGATAGCGACGCGCGCCTGCTGCGAGGCGGGCACCAGGTCGAGCTTGGCCGCGAACGGGCAATCCGGCTGGGTGGCGTCCGGCACCACCCGGGTCTCGGTCTCGACCCCAAGCATGAGATTGAGAGCGTTGGCGTCGACGCGCGGCTGGCCGGCAAAAGCGCGCGTCGGACGAATCTCGAGCCAGAGGTCGGGCAGGCCCGGCCCAGCGGCGCCGAGCGAGACCGACCGGCACATCTTCGCCCATTGGCGACGCGCGGCTTGTTCGAGGAACGGATCGGCCCGCAGGCGGGCCTGCAGGGCCATGACCTGGTCATTCAGCTGGTGGTCGAGGAACGGCTTCACCTCGTTGGCGACCCCGATCTTGATCCCGGCGACCGACAGGGCAGAATCGGCGACCGTCGTTTGTGCGGTTAGATTGGGGTCGATACGCCAGTTGGCGGTCAGTGCCGGGCGCGACACGATGGTGACGTTGCCGCGAATGTCGGCGTGCTGATCAAGCGTCTTGCCGGCGAGGTTCTGCAAACCCTGGCCGAGGTTCTGGTTGATGACATTGCCGAGTGCGCCGCCCAGATTGCCGACTTGGCTCGCAATCTGGCCAGTGACATGCAGGGTCCCGTTCAGCACAGTCGCGACTGCCATTGCGTCCCCGCGCGCAGTCACCGCGAGCGGGCCGCGGCCGATGGTCCACCCGATGTCGGCATTCGATAACAGCTGCGAGATTGGATTCTCGCGCTTGCCGGTGAGGTTGCGCGGCGCTGCTGCATCGAGCGCATCCCGGATGGCGGTGAGCGCGATGGCGGTTGGCGTGACGATGGTCGAGATGCGGCTCACCCGGGGAAGCGGCGGCACATCCGCGAGAGGCGGCAATGGCGGCGAGACCGCGGGCGGCGAAAGCAACTGCATCGCCGGGTTCGCGCCCACAAACGAGGCGACCAGGATCGCGACGCCCATCAGGACCATTCGCAGGCGCATGGGCTTAAGTTGATCCCCGTCGGCCAGCTCGGCAGGACGTCAAAACCACCGCATCAGCGGGTTGCTTCCATCAACCACAAGTTTGTTGCAAATGCGGACGCGGTGCCAGGCTTAAATAGATTTGCCCGGCCATTTGCAGATGTCATTGATCAAGCATCTTTCGCAATGCGGGGAACGCGCCACACAGACATAGCGGCCGTGCAGGATGAGCCAATGATGCGCGTGGCGCAGGTATTTGGCCGGAATCCGCTGCTCGAGCTTTTGCTCCACTTCGAGTGGCGTCTTGCCGGGGGCGAGCCCGGTGCGGTTGCCGATGCGGAAGATGTGCGTGTCGACCGCGATGGTTGGCTCGCCAAAGGCGGTATTGAGCACCACGTTGGCGGTCTTGCGGCCGACCCCCGGCAGCGCCTCGAGCTCGCTGCGGTTCCGCGGCACTTCACCGGCGTGGCGGTCGATGAGCTGCTCCGACAAAGCAATGAGATTTTTCGCCTTGGTACGATAAAGCCCGATGGTCTTGATCAGATCGCGCACGCGCTCTTCGCCGAGCGCCACCATTTTCTCGGGTGTGTCGGCAAGCGCGAACAGCGCCGGCGTCGCCTTGTTGACGCCCGCGTCGGTCGCCTGTGCGGACAGAACCACCGCCACCAGAAGCGTGAACGGCGTCATATAGATGAGTTCGCCAACCGGCTCCGGATTGGCGGCCGCAAACCGGCGGAACGCTTCCTCGATCTCAGCGCTTGTCCAAGGTGGTGATGCAGTCGTTGGCTTGGCCGGCGCCGCAGCGATGCGGGCGCTCCCTGGAGGTTTTGCTGCAATTTCAGGCGCCCGCCGCCGGGGCGCCTTGCGGGCTCCCGTGGCCGCCTTTTTCCGGATGGCTGTCTTGCGCCCCATCGTTCCCGTATAGTGAGCCGCATGAGCTCCGACAACAGTGACCGCGACGCGCCACAAGGGCCGGGGGCCGGATCAGAGCCCATGATCTTCTCGGCGGTGCTGACCCCTCACCGGTCGCTTGGACCCACCGGCTTTCTGATCTTCATGCTGGTGCTTGCGGGAGCAAGCTTTGCGTCCGGCATGGTTTTCCTGATGCGGGGGGCGTGGCCGGTCTTCGGCTTTTTCGGGCTGGACGTGCTTTTGGTGTACTGGGCGTTCCGCCTCAATTACCGGGCCGCGCGCGCCTATGAGGAAATCAAGGTCACCGCAAGCGAGCTCACGTTGCGCAAAGTGAGTTACCGCGGCCGCGTCACCCAATGGACCCTAAACCCGCTGTGGGTGCGGCTCGACCGCGACGAGCATCCGGAATTCGGCATCGAGCGGCTGTACCTGGTATCGCGCGGCCGCCGGCTGGCCGTCGCGGGCTTTCTCGGGCCGGACGAGAAGGCGAGCTTTGCGAAGGCGCTTTCCGCCGCACTCGGCGAAGCAAGGCGGGGGCCGACCCGTACCGTGTTCGGTTAGGCCAGCGGCAGGAATCGGGTGGGCACAGGGGCGAAGCCGACCTAGCTAGGGGAGAGCCAAAGATGGAGACATCCATGCTCTCGCCCGACCGCAATCCTGAGACTACCCAACTCGTCGAGGCTGCCGCCGACTACGAGGTGGTGCGCCGCGCGATCGCCCACATCCGTGGCAATTGGCGCACCCAGCCCGAAATATCCGAGATCGCCGCGGCGGCCGGCGTCAGCGCGACCGATCTGCATCATCTCTTTCGCCGCTGGGCGGGTATCAGTCCCAAAGCGTTTCTTCAGGCCCTGACGCTTGACCATGCGCGCCTGCTGCTCCGCCAGTCGGCCAGCGTGCTCGACGCCTCCTATGAGGTCGGCCTTTCAGGCCCGGGGCGGCTGCACGATCTGTTCGTCACCCATGACGCGATGTCGCCCGGCGAATGGAAGGCCGGCGGCGAGGCGTTGACCATTCGGTATGGGTTTCATCCGTCGCCATTCGGCAATGCTCTCGTAATGGCGACCGCGCGCGGGCTCGCAGGTCTCGCCTTCGCGGACGCCGGCGAGGAGGCCGTGGTGCTGACCGACATGCAGACGCGCTGGCCCAAGGCCACCTACGTGGAGGATGTCGGCGGAACGGCGCCGCTTGCGCGTCGCATCTTCGACAGCACGACTTGGCGCGCCGGGCGGCCTTTGCGGGTGGTGCTGATCGGCACCGATTTCGAAGTGCGGGTCTGGGAAGCACTTCTGGAAATACCGATGGGTCGGCTGACCAGCTATTCGGAAATCGCCGCCAAGATCTGCACGCCGGCGGCCGCACGCGCCGTCGGGGCCGCGGTCGGGCGCAATCCGATCTCCTTCGTGGTGCCGTGCCATCGCGTCGTCGGCAAGAGCGGCAGCCTCACCGGCTACCACTGGGGCCTGACCCGGAAACGCGCGATGCTCGGCTGGGAGGCCGGAAAGGTGACGCCGCACGCTGATTGACGCCTACGCCGCAATCCGCAATACGAGGCCGAAATCGACAGTTGCGGAGTAAGCGGACATGCAAGAGCGGCGGCCGGTGATGTTGGTCATTCTCGATGGCTTCGGCTGGCGCGAGGAAATCGCCGACAATGCGGTGCGCCAAGCCAAGACGCCGACTTTCACCAAGCTCTGGGAAGCAGGTCCGCACGGGTTTCTGCACACCTCGGGCAGAGATGTAGGCCTGCCCCAGGGCCAGATGGGAAATTCCGAGGTCGGCCATCTCAATATCGGGGCTGGGCGCGTAGTGATGCAGGATCTGCCGCGCATCAACGAGGCCATTGCGGGCGGTGAGATCAAGCGCGCGGAGGCGCTCACCGGCCTCATCAAGAAGCTGAAGGAGAGTCGCGGCACTTGCCATCTCATCGGCCTTGTCTCGCCCGGCGGCGTGCATTCGCATCAGGATCATGCGGCGGCGCTCGCGCGCATTCTAACCGAGGCCGGCGTGCCGACTTTGGTGCATGCGATCACTGACGGGCGCGATACGCCGCCGCAATCGGCCGCCGAATATGTCGGCAATCTCATAACGGCACTGCCCAAATCCGTGCCGGTCGCCACCGTCAGCGGCCGCTATTACGCAATGGATCGCGACAAGCGCTGGGAGCGTGTCGAGAAAGCCTATCGGACGATTGTTGAAGCTAACGGCCCACGCTTTGCCGATGCGCCTTCCGCAATCACCGCTGCGTACGCGAACAAAAAATTCGACGAGTTCATCTCACCGGCGGTGATCGGCGACTATCAAGGCTTCAAGGACGGCGACGGGCTTCTCTGCTTCAACTTCCGTGCCGACCGTGTGCGCGAGATCTTAAGTGCGATTCTTGATCCCGCGTTCTCAGGATTTGCACGGCCGCGCGTGGTGCACCTCGCGGCCGCGATCGGCATGACACAGTACAGCGACGAGCTCGACAGGTTCATGCCGGCGATTTTTCCGGCGCAGACCTTCAAGAACATCCTCGGCGAGGTCGTGGCGGCGGCCGGCCGTGCTCAGTTGCGCATGGCCGAGACCGAGAAATATCCGCACGTCACCTACTTCCTCAACGGCGGGCGTGAAGAGCCGTATTCCGGCGAAGACCGCATCATGGTGCCCTCGCCCAAGGTCGCCACCTACGACCTGCAGCCGGAAATGTCCGCGCCTGAGCTGACCGACAAGGCCGTCGCGGCGATCAATTCCGGCAAATACGATCTCATCGTGCTCAACTACGCCAATCCCGACATGGTCGGACATACCGGCAGCCTGCCGGCCGCCATCAAGGCGGTCGAGACCGTCGACACCGGCCTCGGCCGAATTGTTGAAGCGATAAGGAATGCGGGCGGCGCTCTGCTCGTCACCGCCGACCACGGCAATTGCGAGCTGATGCGCGACCCGGAGACCGGCGGCCCGCACACCGCACACACCACCAACCCGGTGCCGCTCGTCGTGCTTGGCGCGCGCAATCGCGCGCTTGTATCCGAAGGCCGCCTCGCCGACATTGCCCCGACGCTGCTCGAGCTGATGGGCTTGCCGAAGCCGCCGGAAATGACCGGCTCATCGCTGCTGGAATCCTGAAGTGCCGCCCCGCGACTGAGCGGCGGGGCCGGCTAAAAATCCTTCAGCTCCAGCACGTCCGCCATGGAATAGAGGCCGGGCGGGCGGCCGCGTGCCCACAGCGCAGCCTTGAGTGCGCCGCGGGCAAAGATCATACGGTCCTCGGCCCGGTGCGTGAGCTCGATGCGCTCGGCAGGTCCGGCAAAGATGACAGTGTGATCGCCCACTACGGTGCCGCCGCGCAGCGTGGCAAAGCCGATATTGCCCGGATGCCGCGCGCCGGTTACGCCTTCGCGGCTCATCACCCGATGCGAGGCGAGGTTAAGGCCTCGCCCGTGTGCAGCGGCCTGACCCAGCATCAGCGCAGTGCCGGAGGGCGCGTCGATCTTGCGATTGTGATGCATCTCGAGAATTTCGATGTCGAATTCCGCATCGAGCGTGCGGGCGACGCGTTTGACGAGAGCCGCCAGCAGATTGACCCCAAGGCTCATATTGCCGGACTTGACCACGATGGCGCGCTCGGCCGCCGATGCGATCGCGGCTTCGTCGGCCGGCGTAAAGCCGGTGCTGCCGATGACATGGACAAGCCCGTGGGGGGCGGTCAGCTCCGCGAAGGCAAGGCTGGCGGCGGGGGTGGTGAAGTCGATCAGCCCGTCAGCTGCGGCAAGCAGCGGCGCGAGCTCGGTCGTGACCGCAATGCCGTTCTTGGCAAGGCCGGCGAGCTCGCCCGCATCTCGCCCGATCGCGCTGCTCGCGGCCGCCTCAACGGCGCCTGCGAGCGTCACGCCCTGGGCGGCCGCAATCGCCTGGATCACGGTGCGCCCCATGCGCCCGCCGGCGCCCGCTACGATCAACCGCATCTCGGACATTCGATCAGCTCCTCAAGCGGGCTCCTCCGGTCATTCCCGGGTCGAGTACATTTTTGCGAAGAATACTGGATCCCCGCTTTCGCGGGGATGACTGGAGCGGTGACAGCGAGCAGCCTCACGGCTGGGCGCCGTCATAGCCTTCGATCACGATGATGTCGGCGGTCGCGGCGGGAAGGCGCAACGCCAGGGCCCGCGCGTATTCGGGTGAGCGGTAGCAGGCAAGCGCCGTCTCATAGTCCTTGAACTCGATCACCACGTTGCGGGCCCGGCTTGTACCTTCGAGGGTCTCGTGCTTGCCGCCGCGCACCAAAAAGTGCGCACCGAATTTGCGGAATGCTTCGGCGTTGGCCGCCACATAGGCCTTGTAAGCCTCCGGATCATTCACGTCGACACGCACGATCCAATAGCCCTTCGCCATCTCAAGCTCCCTTTTGCATTGGCACATGTCCTTTCGGAGGACCGGCAACCAATTTTCCGGGACATGCGCTACTGCGCGCCCGCGATCTCCGCAATGATCGCGTCTGCCATGGCCTTGGGATCAGCCGCTTCGACGATCGGCCGCCCGACCACCAGATAGTCGGCGCCCGCATGGATAGCGGCCTGCGGGGTCATGATCCGCTTCTGATCGCCGGCCGCAGCGCCTGCCGGCCTGATGCCGGGTGTGACCAGCACCATGCTGGGGCGGATCTCCGAACGCAGCTTTGCGGCTTCCTCTGCCGAGCAAACAAGTCCGTCCACCCCGATATCGCTGGCTTGCGCGGCGCGCTCCGAGACGAGCTCGCCCACCGTGAAATCATAGCCCGCGGCCGCGAGATCGGCATCGTCATAGGAGGTGAGGACGGTGACGGCGAGAATGCGCAGCTTGCTCCCGGCGCGCGCTTCCACGGCCGCATGCATGGTCTGCGGATAGGCGTGCACCGTGAGGAACGAAGCACCAAGACGAGCGATGCTCTCGACCCCGCGCGCGACCGTGTTGCCGATATCGTGCAGCTTCATGTCAATGAAGACCTGATTGCCGCCTGCAATCAGGTCGCGGGCGAATTCAAGTCCGCCCGCAAAGCCGAGCTGATAGCCGATCTTGTAGAACGAAACCGCGGACCCGAGGCGCGCGACCAGTTTCGAAGCCGCCGGCACTGAGGCGACATCGAGCGCCACGATCAGCCGCTCGCGCGGATCAAGCATCATAGCTCCTCTCCTTCATCGCAACATCCGGGCATAGTCGACGAGCCGCCGCGCCACCAGCTTGAGCTGAGCGGCTGCGCGGGTGTCGGTCAACTGATCCATGTCGTCGAAGGCGGCCCCGGCGTTCGGAATGGTGACCTGCTCGGGAATGACGAGCGCCCGGCAGCCGACCGCCAGAACCTGGCGTAAGGCGATCAGCGACTGCATGCCGCCGGAGCGGCCAGGCGAAGCGGCGCCGAGCGCAAAGACACGGTCCTGAAAAGCGGCGAGCTGCGGCTCGTCGCCTTCCCGCACGGTGGAGATCCAGTCGATCGCGTTCTTGATAAGCGGGGTGACCGACGCGTTGTATTCGGGGCTGGCGATGAACACGCCGCGGTGGGCCGAGACCAGCCGCTTGAGGTTCACCGCATTGGCGGGCGGGCCCTTCTCATTGGCCAGATCGGCATCGAAAATTGGCAGCGGGTAGTCGGCAAGCGATATGCGGGTGACATCGGCCTCGGCAAGCACCAGCTCCTTCGTGGCAAGCGCCGCCAGCCGCGCATTATGGGAGCCGCTGCGCAGCGAGCCCGGCAGGACCAGGATTTTCGGGTAGGGCATCGGAGCGGCTTCTCAATTTGCCGCCACACGCTTAGAGCGGATTCCGTTCGAATGGAACGGAATCCGCCGCCAAATTTTGCGTTGGCGCATGTCCTTGGTCGGAAAACCGGCATCCCGCCTCGCTTTCGCAAGGGCAGTCTCTCCCGGGACATGCGCAAGCGCGCGCTCAATCTCGCCGATAGACCCAGATGCGCGCCGGCGGAATGTTCTTCCAGATGCGCTCGGAGGCCTCGGCGCGCACGCGATCGAGCGCTTTGGGGATGGGCGGCACGGTCGCATAGGTAAACTGCACGAAAGGAGCGCCCGGCAGCATGAGCGCAAAGGCTTCGTGGATCAGCTTGAGGCGCATTTTCACCGGCTTGGTGAAGAGCGGCAGGCCGGAAACGACCGCCGCCGCGGGTGCTGCCAGATGGCCGCCGAGCACGCGACCGAGGCTGTAGGCATCGCCCTGCACGACGGTCGAAGTCGGATAGCGGTCGCGCAACAGTCGGCAAAAGGCAGGATCGTACTCGAGCAAAATAAGCCGTGAGGGATCGACGCCCTGCGCCACCAGGGCTTCCGTCACCGGACCGGTGCCGGGGCCGAGCTCGATGATTGGACCGTTGCGGCTTGCATCCACATAGGCCGCCATGGCGCGTGCCAGGACGCGGCTCGAAGGCGCCACGGCGCCGATCGAGAGCGGTTTCTCCATCCAGGTGCGGATGAAGCGGACCTCATCATCCAGACGAATGCGGTTGCGCTGCTCGAAACGTCGGAAATGCCGCTCAATCTGCTTTTCGATGGCTCCGCGCTTCAGCTCGAGCAGCCGAATGTGTTCCTCGAATTTTTTTTCGAGCAGCTGCAGCGCCGGTAGGGGCATATGGGCTAACGCGACAGAATGGTAACGGATTTGTGACAGCTAATCGGTAGAGCCAAGGGTAACCAGGGTCAAGGCAATTCTCCGCGTAAGGTTCCGCCGGAAACGCTTGCGCGCAGTTGCCGCTGTTAGGCCGAGCCCGCCCGGCCGCCCAGGAACTCCCTGACTTTACCGAAGAATCCCGCCGATTCGGGATGGGTATCCTTAGAGCTGAGCTTCTCGAATTCGCCCAGCAGCTCGCGCTGGCGCTTGGTCAAATTCTGCGGCGTCTCGACCACAACCTGCACATACATGTCACCGGTCTGCTTCGAGCGGAGCACCGGCATGCCCTTGTCCTGCAGGCGGAAGCGCCGACCCGATTGTGTGCCTTCCGGAACCTTTACGCGCGTCTTGCCGCCGTCGATGGTCGGAACCTCGAACTCACCACCGAGAGCTGCCGTCACCATTGAGATCGGCACCCGGCAGTGTAGATCGGCCCCATCGCGTTGAAAGAACGGATGGGCCGCGAGCGAGAGGAAGATGTAGAGGTCGCCCGCCGGTCCCCCACGGATGCCGGCCTCGCCCTCACCCGAGAGGCGGATGCGGGTGCCGTCCTCCACGCCGGGCGGAATATTGACCGACAGCATGCGCTCGCGCGTGACCCGTCCGGCCCCGGAGCAGGCCGGGCATGGGCTCTCGATCACCTGGCCTCGACCCTGGCAGGCCGGGCAGGTTCGCTCCAGCGTGAAAAATCCCTGGGCATGGCGGATGCGCCCCGAGCCGGCGCAGGTCGGGCACGCCTTCGGCTTGGTACCGGACTTGGCGCCGGTTCCCGAGCACGCTTCGCACGACACCGACGTCGGAATCCTGACTTGCGCGGTCTTGCCCGCATAGGCCTCGTCGAGACTGATCTCCATGTTGTAGCGCAGATCGGCACCGCGCTCGCGGCCACCGCGCCCGCCGCGTCCGCCGGCCATGCCGAAAATGCCTTCGAACAGATCCGAGAAGGCCGAACCGAAATCGGCGCCGAAATTGGCGCCAGCCCCCATCCCGCCGTGCTCGAAGGCAGCATGGCCGAAGCGGTCATAGGCGGCGCGCTTGTCGCCGTCCTTGAGCACCTCGTAGGCTTCATTGATCTCCTTGAACTTGTGCTCGCTGTCGCCGTCCGGATTGCGGTCCGGATGATATTTCATGGCCAGCTTGCGGAACGCCGCCTTGAGCTGTGCGTCAGTGGCGGTGCGGTCGACCTCGAGAACCTCGTAGTAGCAGCGCTTGGCCATCCGCGGATCCTTGCCCTCGAACCTCAAATTCACCAGCGGACCCCACGATGCTTTCCGAACCCGCAGTCGCGGGTCCAAGAAAAACCTGCAGGCCGGATCGATCCAACCTGCAGGCTAATGGACCGAAGTGCGAAATCCAGCGCTTTCGTCCGTATGGCAGGCATCGCGGCTGCCCGGGATCAAGCTGATTTCTTGTTCTTCTTATCGTCGTCGACCTCAGTGAACTCCGCATCGACGACGTCTTCCTTCTTGGCGCCGCTATCGCCGCCGGGAGCGCCACCGGCGGCCTCCTGGCCTTGCTTGTACATCGCCTCGCCGAGCTTCATTGAAGCCTGCGCCAGCGCATTCGTCTTGGCCGTGATGGCCTCGGAGTCGTCGCCCTTGAGCGCCTCTTTCAAATCCGCCATCGCGTTCTCTATGCCGCGCCGGTCGGCGTCACTGATCTTGCTGCCATGCTCGGTGAGCGCCTTCTCGGTCGCATGCACCATCGCCTCGGCGTGGTTCTTGGCTTCGACCGCAGCCTTGCGTTTCTTGTCCTCGTCGGCATGCGCCTCCGCGTCCTTGACCATCTTCTGGATGTCGGCCTCGGAGAGACCCCCCGATGCCTGGATGCGGATCTGCTGCTCCTTGCCGGTCGCCTTGTCCTTGGCCTGGACATTGACGATGCCGTTCGCATCGATGTCGAAGGTCACCTCGATCTGCGGCACGCCGCGCGGCGCCGGTGGAATGCCGACGAGATCGAACTGGCCGAGCAGCTTGTTGTCGGCCGCCATCTCGCGCTCGCCCTGGAACACCCGGATCGTCACCGCGTTTTGATGATCCTCAGCGGTGGAGAACACCTGGCTCTTCTTGGTCGGTATGGTGGTGTTGCGATCGATGATACGGGTGAACACGCCGCCCAGCGTCTCGATGCCGAGCGACAGCGGGGTCACGTCGAGCAGGAGCACGTCTTTGACGTCGCCCTGCAGGACGCCGGCCTGAATCGCAGCGCCGACCGCCACGACCTCGTCCGGATTGACACCCTTGTGCGGCTCCTTGCCGAACAGCTGCTTCACGATCTCCTGGACCTTGGGCATGCGGGTCATGCCGCCGACCAGAACCACTTCGTTGATCTCGGCAGCCGAAAGCCCGGCATCCTTGAGGGCTTTCCGGCAGGGCTCGACCGTCTTCTGCACCAGATCATCGACCAGCGCCTCGAACTTGGCGCGGGTGAGCTTCATGGTGAGGTGCTTGGGACCGGATGCATCAGCCGTGATGAACGGCAGGTTGATCTCGGTCTGCGTGGTCGAGGACAATTCGATCTTGGCTTTCTCGGCCGATTCTTTCAGCCGCTGCAACGCCAGCTTGTCGCGGCGCAGATCAATGCCCTGCTCCTTCTGGAACTCGTCGGCCAGATAGCTGACCAGCCGCATGTCGAAGTCTTCACCGCCCAAGAAGGTGTCGCCGTTGGTGGACTTCACCTCGAACACGCCGTCGCCGATCTCCAGGATGGAGACGTCGAAGGTGCCGCCGCCGAGGTCATACACCGCGATGGTGCCGTTCTTCTGCTTGTCGAGGCCGTAGGCGAGCGCCGCCGCTGTCGGCTCGTTGATGATGCGCAGCACCTCGAGGCCAGCGATCTTGCCGGCATCCTTGGTGGCCTGCCGTTGCGCGTCGTTGAAATAGGCCGGTACGGTGATGACCGCCTGATCGACCTTCTGGCCGAGATAGGCTTCGGCGGTCTCCTTCATCTTTTGCAGCACGAAGGCGGAAATCTGCGAAGGCGAATAGGTCTTGCCTTCGATCTCGACCCAGGCGTCGCCATTGGAGGCGCGCACAATCTTGTAGGGGACGAGCTTTTTGTCCTTCTCAACCATCGGATCGTCGTAGCGGCGACCGATCAGGCGCTTGACCGCGAATATGGTGCGCTCCGGATTGGTCACAGCCTGCCGCTTGGCCGGCTGGCCGACGAGCCGCTCGCCCTCGTCGGTGAAAGCCACGATCGAAGGCGTGGTGCGCATGCCTTCGGAATTCTCAATCACTTTTGAAGATTTGCCTTCCATCACGGCGACGCACGAATTGGTCGTGCCGAGATCTATACCAATGACTTTGCCCATGGTTTGTCCTCTCGCTTTCGGCAGGCCGGCCGGGCCCTTGCGGCACCCGAACGGAAGCTTCGCGACGGGATCGCTTAGCTTCGTCCGACCCCCTGGATACAGGTTAAACACCGCCCCCGCGGTGTCTTGGCTCATATAGGAGGCAGGCCCTCTGCCGCAAGGCGCGCGCCGGCGAATTCGCTCCCGAATGGGGATTGGCCTCAAGCACTTGCCGCGACTCACCCACCGCCATGCACGCGAGCGCGAGGCGTTTACCGCTTCACGCGATAGACGGAGAACGGCCGGCCGTCGAAGGGCGCCACCGGCTCAAGCCAATCCGGCACGTCGCCGCGCTTGAGATGCCCCCAGAGGCTCGCGGCTGTCTCGTCCGGATCGAGGCCGAGCGGGCCCTGCGCTCCGCATGCGAGCAGATAGTCCGCCGCGGTTGCGGCCACGACGGCGTGCGCCTGATCGGGCGGCAGAGCAAACGCCCGGTGCGCGGTGAGGATGGCCGCCGACATGCGATGGTAAGGGCCGGCCAGAACCGCGTGCGGCGTGAAGGCCAGGAGATAGGAAGCCCATTCGAGCTGGTCCGGAATCAGGAGTCCGGCCGGCAGCCGCGCCAGCTGCGCAAGGTTCGCCCTGTTCACGCAAGCCTGCCGGTCTGGCGGATTGATGTCGATTCCTTCGGCGGTACCCGCGGCGGTCGCAATCGACATGGCGCCCAGTGTGACGCTCATCGGGGTGACCAGCATGACGGCGATGAAGCGCGGCACGAGGCTGTCGCGTCCGACGCGATCGAGCGCAGCCAGCGCCGCTGCCGCGACCAGCGGCGCGCCGAGCCACAGCGCATAGGCATAGTACTTGTTGACATCGAGCATGATCGCGAGCGCCAACAGGAACGCTGCGGCGGCGGTGAGGAAACCGAAGTCGCGACGCCGCTCATGCGCGAGCACAAGCGTCGCAGAAAGCGCGAGCGCTGGAAATGCCGCCTCTGCAACTGCATTGAGCGGCGTCATGCGGAGCATGCTGGCAAGCGACTGCATCTCCGAGATCCGGTCGAGCCAAAGGGTGCGCACGACCGGATCCGTCATCGCGAAGGGACCGCCGATGCAGGCAGGCTCGAGCGAGAGACCGAGCGCCACGGATGCAACCGCGACACCCGCGAGCGCAAGGCCGCGTCGCCACGGAGAACTTATGTCGACGAGGCTGAGTGCAACGACGCCGCACGCGACGGTGATGACTGCAGCCGCGGAATTGATCGCCAGTTCGTCGCACACGCTGCTCGCCCAGTGATCCGGGCCGACGCTTACCAGGAAGGCCGCTGCAGTTGTGGCCGCGAGCGCAGTCCCGTAGCCTCGCAAGCTGCTTGCGGCCGCGGGATCGACCACGAAGCGTAGCGCAATCGCAGCGCCGCTCAGCCCCAGGACCGGCAGGCCTTCGAGCCCGATCGCGAGCGCGAGCCCCGTTACCGCGCCGGCCGCCAAGGCTGCCGAGCGCTTGCGGTCACTCCACACCGCACACGCGACGCTCAAGGCTGCGAGCGCGATCTGCACATTGTGATGGTCGATGCGGCCGGGACGAAATTGTCCCATGCCGGGTAGGCCGAAAACTGCGAGCAAGAGCGCCGCGCAGGCAGCCGGGCGGCCGCCAAGCCGCCAAGCTATCGCGGCCGTCGCACCGATCATCGGCACCAACCAAAGAACCGGCCAGAGTGCCAACATCAACCGCTCGGCCAGCGCCGGATCGACGATGGTCTTGAACGTCATGAACAGCGCGGCGAGTCCCGCATCGATCAATCGCGACCAGTGCGAGTCATAGCCGGACGGCGGATCGAACCGCGCCTGATGCAGATCGAACCAGCCTTGTCCGGACAAGAAATCGCGCACCTGGACGAGCCGCAAGGCATCGTCGGTGTCCGGCAGGGTGTAGGCGGTCGCCGCCCAGAACTGCGCCATCATCTGCACACCGACGAGCAGACAGGCGATCCCGAACAGAAGCGCAAAGCTTGGTTGCCGCGTCGAGGCTGATCGCATTGGCTCGCTCCGGATATCAGTCGCCGTCAAATGTCCAAACTCCATTGAGGATTGCTTAACGCTGCGGCTGAGTTCGCGGGTGATGCGCAAGGTGGTTAAGCGGCGAATTAACAAAAAACCGCCAAAGTCGACCGCGGGCGGAAGTTGCGGGCGACACATGGCCATGGATGTCAGGGATCTTGCGGGCGCGGACGAATTTGCACCAGTCACGCGCCCCGGTCTCGCGCAGCGTGCCGCCGATCGCGCACAAGCGGAAACCAAGCAGCCCTCAGCGCTCCTCTCCGTTATCATTCCGGTCTACAACGAGCGCCATACGCTGGGGCCGGTCCTGGCCGCGGTGAGCCGGGCGCTGCCAAGTGTGCCGAAGGACATCATCGTGGTCGACGACTGCTCGACCGACGGCACGCGCGAGTGGCTCAGGGCGAGCTTTCCGCTCGGGACCCGCACCGGCTCAATGGTGAGCATCGATGGCGACGGCCGGCTTGATGTGTCGGCACCCGCGAGCCAGGCGCTGGTCTCGATCGAGCCGCTTTACCATGACAGGAACCGCGGCAAGGGGGCAGCGCTGCGTACCGGGTTGGCCGCGGCCCGCGGCGACATTGTGGTCATCCAGGACGCTGACCTCGAATACGATCCGCAAGATTGGATGGCGATGTACGAGCTCATCGTGCAGCGCAAGGTGGCCGACGTGGTCTACGGCTCGCGCTTTCACGGCCGCGCTCATCGCTCGCTCTATTTCCATCACTACCTTGCCAATCGCCTGATCTCTCTATTGTTCAACGCGCTCTACAATCAAACGCTGTCGGACATCGAGACTTGCTACAAGATGATGACCGCCGACGTGGCGCGTTCGCTGCGCCTGTCGGCGGATGATTTCGGCATCGAGGTCGAGATCAGTGCTCGGATCGCCAGGCAGCGCAAGTGGCGCATCTACGAGCTCGGCATCACTTATTACGGCCGCAGCTACGACGAAGGCAAAAAAATCAATTGGAAGGACGGCCTGAAGGCACTCTGGTATCTGCTCAAATATCGGTTTGCTTGACGCCAGCCCCGGTTTCCGAAGCTCGTGGTAGATCCCGCCAACTTTTTCACGAACTTCGGAAACCATAAGGGACACTGGCCAGCATCTGGTCCTAGGTGCCGCTTATCGATTTGAAGTTCCGGAGATGAGTTGCCGAACCTGCAGCACGAGCTTCAAATCGGCGGCACGCGCGCACGTATCCCGGCACGGGCACCTGAGGAATTTCAACGCATCAGTCTCGGTTACTGGCCGACCGCCGCATTGCCCGGCGTCACTTCGAAAGCGAAATGGAAGGCCGGCAGGTCCTCCGCCGGATGATCGTCCGCATAGGTGAGCTGCGGGAGTCGGTAGTTGTTCGGCCGCGTCTCCTTGCCCTTGTAGATCGCCGGATAGAGATCGATGAAATGCCACCCGGGCTCGCCGGTCGCCTGCATGAAGATCTCGACGTCGCCCTGGCTGTTGAAGCCGCACGCATAACCGCTGCCGGCATTGTCATAGACCACTGTGTAGATGTTGGCAGTCTCGGTCCAGCCCACGCCCTTGAGGTGGATCTTGAACGTCGTGCCGGCAGGCCCTTGCGCTACATCAAGCGGCAGCGCGGTCGGGGCGAGCCAGAAGGTGCCGACCTTCTTTGCGGAGCCGACATCGATCCACACATTATGCTGACCACCGAGATCATCCGGTGTCTTGAATCCGAACTTAGCCTCTCCCGAGGCATTCGCTGTCGCCTCGGCGACGACGCTCCCCTGCTCTTCCCAGCCGTTGCCGCTCATGCGGTTGCCGACCACGGTGCTCCAGTTGAGCTTGTAGGTCTTGCCGGGTTCGAGGCCTGCGGCCTTGACCACGACCGGCTCACCCACACCCGCAAAGGCCGGCTCGAGAGTAAGGTCGCCCTTGGGCGGCAGCGAGCGCACTTTGGTTTGTGCCTGTTGCGCGGCCGGCGGCGGCAGCACCGGCGCCCCCGGCGTGATCGTGTAGGTCAGCTTGAATTGCGGGCGGCCTACGAACGGTGACTGTTGGGTGTTGCGATAGGGCGAGCCGAAGTCGGAATGGAGAAGCTCGATGATGTGCTGGCCGACGCCGCCGGTCGCCGGGATCGTGAAGTGCGCCGAGCCATGCGTGGTAACCACCGACGCAAAGCCGGTGAACTTGTTGTCGTACAGGACCATCCAGCTGTCCTGCATCTCCCTCCAGCCCATACCTTTGATCTCGACCGCGATGGGGCTGCCAACCGGTCCGCTCGCGCTGGCGCTCGCAAGGCGCATATCCATGTCGGTCGAGAACGCGGTCTGCGTCAGCATGCGTTCGCCCTGCTGCAACACGATGTCGTGCTCGAATCCGAAATCGTCGGGTGCCGTGAATTGCGCGCTCACGCGCCCGTCCTTGTCGGACCTCACCTTGGCGATCCGGTACGCCACCGGTTCGAAGTCACGGCCCAGGTAGACGCCATCACCCGCCTTCCAGCTGCCGTTGACCGTCCGCCAAGCGAGATCAAACTCCTGATCGGGCGGGAACCCTTGTCCGCTGACGATTACCGGCGTTCCGACCGGCGCATGTTCGGGCGCAACGCTGAGCCGTCCTACAAAGCCGTCTTTTGGTACCGCGAGGATGACCTGCGGGCCAAGCTCAGCGGCCAGCGGCGCGGCGATGACGCCTTGCGAGGTTGCCAAGGCCAAGCCCGAAAGCGCCAAAAGCGCGCCAACGGGCGCGCTCAGCAGTTTGCCGAGACTCATCAGCTGCTCCTACAGTTGATCGCCAGAACTCACGCGGGACGACAGGCGAAGCACCGTCATCCCGCCCCTCAGCTGTTCACGGGTCTCGGTAGCCGGCGGCGCGATGCACCGCAGGTTTCGCCGGACCATGTTATTTCTTGAGCTCGATCGCGCCCGGTTCGATCCGCAACTGCGAAGTTGCGACCTTGAACGGCTCCCAGGTCACCGAATTGCCGTCTTTGTCAGTCGCCGTCACCTTGTAGTTGAAGGTTCCGGTCGGGTAATCGGCCGGAACGATCCAGGCGGCCGCCCACAGATTGTCGGTCGGAGCGCGCGGGGGATGGCCGCCAAACGCCGCCTCGATCTTCTTGCCGTCCTGCAATTCCACGACCACGCTCTTGAGATCGTCCTTGCCCATCACCTTGCCGCTGGCATCCAGCACGCGCGTGCGCCAGACCACCTTCTCAAGGTGCAGGAAAACGTTGTTGAGCACGCAAGCCGGCGGCGCGCCCGCCTGATTGCCACGCTCCATGTCGCTCGAGATGAACAGCTTGGGCGCGTTCTGCGCTTGCGCGACATTTGCAAATCCAAGAACTGAAACAGCAACCGCCGAAACTGCCAGTTTCTTCATCGGGTCTCTCCTCCACATGCACCTATGTTATTTGGAGCCATGTTAGCCTCAGCCTGTGAGGTTTAAAAGAGGGGCCAAACGCGATTCCGCCGCCTGGACGCAAAGGCGCGACGTGGGCGCAAACAGGCGCAAAGAAGGGCGCGAGATGGGGCGGAAAGCACGACGAGGCCGCCGGAATGACCCCGGATAAAGCGCACGCAGTTCCTGCTTCCGGCAGATTCCCGTCCGCACCGCGCGGGGCCGGCGGCGGCACCGGATTGCGAATCATCCCGGGCTATCTCGACCGGGCGGCCCAGGAGCGATTGCTGGCGGCGGTGCGGGAGATTTTCGCAACCGCACCACTCTATGCGCCGCGGATGCCGAAGAGCGGCCGTCCGCTCTCGGTGCGCATGACCAATTGCGGGACGCTCGGCTGGATCACCGATATTGCGGGTTACCGCTATGAGCCATGTCATCCGGAGACGGGGGCGCCGTGGCCGCCCATCCCGCCTCAAGTGCTCGAGATTTGGCGCGAGCTTGCCGGTTATCCGCACCCGCCCGAAGCCTGCCTCATCAACTTCTACGGTCCGAACGCCCGCATGGGGCTACATCAAGACCGAGATGAGGAGGACATGGCGGCCCCGGTGGTTTCGTTGTCGCTCGGCGACAGCTGTGTTTTTCGGATCGGCGGGACCCGTCGCAATGACCCGACGCGCACACTTCGCCTCGCATCGGGGGACGCAGTCGTCCTCGGCGGCGAGGCGCGCCTGGCGTTTCACGGGGTGGATCGCATCATCCCGGGTACGCCGATACTTCTGCCCGAGGGCGGTCGGATCAATCTAACGCTCCGCCGGGTGAAGAGACCGCCGATGTGACGGCGCTCGTCCGGCCGCCGCATTTTCACCGCTTGGAGCGCGCAGAACTCCGCGCGTGGGGGCGTCGGATCGCAAGGATAGACAGGCCCATGATGCAACTATTTGCGCGCTGGGCGCCCGCGCTCGTCCTCATGCTGGCCGGGTCGGCGCACGCCGACAGCGTGGTTTATCCACCGGGCTCGCGCATCGGGCTTGTGATCCCACCCAGCCTGCACGCCAGTGCGAGCTTTCCGGGGTTCGAAGATTCCGACAACAAGGTCGCCCTGCTGCTCACCGCATTGCCGGCGGAGGCCTATGCGGCCTTCGGAAAATCGGACACCATCGAGGGGCTGAAAAAGCTCGGCGCGATCCTGGACAAGCGGGATACGCTGGCGCTGCCGAGCGGCAAGGCTACTTTGATCATCACCCATCAGGACAACCTGCACACCTGGATGTTGGTCGCCCCGACTCCGACCTTGACCGCAATGCTGACCATGCGAGTGCCGGACTCCGCCAAGGATATTTATTCCGACCAGGTGATTCGCAGGCTGTTTGCGAGTCTCGCCATACGTCCCGAGGTACCGATCGAAGAGCAGCTCGCTCTGTTGCCGTTCCGGGTCGGCGACATGGCCGGTTTCAAGGTCCGCGCGGTGCTGCCCGGACGCGGGGTCGTGCTGACCGATCCGCCGCCCGGCAGCGAAGCCGATTCGCCGGAGCCCCATATCTTCGTGGGAGTGATGCCGGGCGAGGCGGCCGAAGCCGGCGATCGCGACGATATCGCGCGGCAGATTTTCCGCACCATCCCGGGTCTCGTCGACGTGCGCATCACCGGCGCGGAACAGATTCGCATCGGCGGCCAACAAGGCCACGAGATCATGGCGAGCGCCAAGGACCCGGCACACGGCACCGATATCTCACTGGTCCAGTGGCTGCGGTTCGGCGGCGGCGCCTATCTACACATCGTCGGCGTAGCGCCGACGCCGGGCTGGCCGCAGGCCTATCCGCGCTTCCGTGCGGTCCGCGACGGCATCGATGTACGCTAGTTCCCCGCGGATCCGCGTCGCTCTTCCGCTCCGCGGGTCAGGGGAAAAGCCGCTTAGCTTGAAGGCGGACCCTCAGCCTCAGCGCCCGCATTGTCATTGGCGATCGGATCAGCGGCCGGAGCTGCCTTCGGCCCGCCTTTGGCGACGGCGACAAGCGCCGGCCGCAGCATGCGGTCGCCGATCATGTAGCCGGCCTGCACCACCTGCGCGACGGTTCCGGCCGGCAGCGCCGGATCTGCCACCTCATACATGGCCTGATGCAGGTTGGGATCAAACTTTTCCCGCTCGCGCGGCTCGAACTTGCGTACCCCGTGCTTCTCCAGCACTTTGGCGAGCTCCCGTTCGGTCAACTCCACGCCGTCAAGCAGTGCCTTGATGCCGGTGTCTCCCTGCTCCTTGGAATCGGCGCGGAGGGTCTGCAGGGCGCGCGCCATGTTGTCGGCTACTCCGAGGATGTCGCGTGCGAAGGAGGCGATGCTGTAGACGCGGCTTTCGGCGATGTCACGCTCGGTACGGCGGCGCAGGTTCTCCATCTCGGCAAGCGTGCGCAATAGCCGGTCCTTGAGCTCGGCGGCTTCGCGCGACAGTGCTTCGAGCGCGGCGGCCCCGGTATCGGCGGGAGCCGCAGGCGTGGCGGTCGTGGGCTCGGCGGCGTCGGGCGCCGCTTCGGCAGCGGCGCGGCGCGGTTCCGTCATCATATTGGTTCCATTCTGTAATTCGACTGCGATTCGGGCAATTTCGGACTGCCCGCATATCAGGGCTCGCCGGCAAAAAATCAAGCCGGGCGCTCACCCGCCGACCAGCTTGGTCACCACCTTGGCGGTGTAGTCCACCAGCGGAATGACCCGCGCATAATTGAGACGGGTCGGTCCGATCACCCCGATCACCCCGATGATGCGGCCGGCATTGTCCCGGTAGGGCGCCACGATGGTGGAGGAGCCCGACAGCGAGAACAGCTTGTTCTCCGAGCCGATGAAGATGCGGGCCCCGGCGGCCTGCTCGGCGCGCCCGAGCATGTCGATGACGCCGCGCTTGGTCTCAAGATCGTCGAACAGAAGCCTGATGCGCTCGAGGTCTTCGAGCGCTTTGAGGTCGTCGAGCAGGTTGGCATGACCGCGAACAATGAGCTTACGATCCTCGCTGCCGCCGCCCGACCAGCTGGCGAGCCCCGCCTTGATCACCCTCTGGGTCAATTCATCGAGCTCGGCCTTCCCGGCTTCGATGGTTTTTTCGAGCTCGGCCTTGGCCTCCGCGAGCGTGCGCCCACGCCCATGCGCATTGAGAAAGTTTGACGCCTCGGTGAGGACGGAGGTGAGAAGCCCGGCCGGAACATTGATGATCCGATTCTCCACCTGCCCATCCTCGGCGACCAGCACCACCAAGGCGCGCTCGGGCTCGAGGCGCACGAACTCGATGTGCTTGAGCCTCACATTGGACTTGGTGGTGAGCACCACTCCGGCCGAATGGGTGAGCCCGGACAACAAGCCGGACGCCTCGTTGAGCACCGCCTCCAACGATTTGCCGGAGCCGGCGATCTTGGCCTCCATGGCGCGCCTGTCTTCCTCGGCCAGGTCGCCGATCTCCATCAGGGCGTCGACGAAGAAGCGCAAGCCCAGCTCGGTCGGCAGCCGGCCGGCAGAGGTGTGGGGCGCATAGACGAGGCCCAGCTGCTCCAGATCGGACATCACGTTGCGCACTGAGGCCGGCGACAGCGGCGTGGTGATCAGGCGGGATATGTTGCGTGAGCCGACCGGCTCGCCGGTCGCCAGATAGCTTTCGACGATCTGGCGGAAGATTTCGCGCGACCGCTCGTTGAGCTGAGCGAGGCTCACCTGACTGGAGCCGATCGGGACATCATGGGAGGCCAAGACCAACTCCCCGCGATTTTCGCGCTGGTTACGTGCCTGTATGGGCAGCGCCAACATAGCATGTGGGGGCTCATTCATTGCAACGCACCACGCGAGCGGAACGTGCGGCACGCCCCTTGCCGCTGAGCCCTGCCCTGCTTACAAGGCTTCAGCTTCGCGGCGGCCGCGCTGCGGCCAGACCACTGGAACTCAAAGGACTTGCGCATATGCGGCCGAGCCGCCGACAGCCCGACGAACTGCGCGCCGTTTCGCTCGAACGCGGCGTGGTGAAATATGCCGAAGGCTCCTGCTTCGTGCGCTTTGGCGACACCCATGTGCTCGTAACCGCAACGCTGGAGGATCGCCTGCCGCCGTGGCTCAAGGGCCAGGCGCGCGGCTGGGTGACGGCCGAATACGGCATGCTGCCGCGCGCGACGCTCGAACGCACCCGTCGCGAGGCCTCGGCCGGCAAGCAGTCCGGACGCACGGTGGAGATTCAGCGCCTGATCGGCCGCAGCCTGCGCGCGGTGGTCGATCTCGAAGCACTGGGGGAGCGGCAGATCACCATTGACTGCGACGTGGTGCAGGCCGATGGGGGCACCCGCACGGCCGCGATCACCGGGGCCTGGGTCGCGCTCTACGACTGCCTTGCCTGGATGAAGAAGCGGGAAATGACCAAGACGGATCCGCTGCGCGACCATGTGGCGGCCATCTCCTGCGGCATCTGCGCCGGCACACCGGTGCTCGATCTCGATTACGCGGAGGATTCCGCCGCCGATACCGACGCCAATTTCGTCATGACGGGCGCCGGCCGCATTGTCGAGGTGCAAGGCACGGCCGAGAAGGTGCCATTCAGCGAGGAGCAGCTGCTGAGCCTTTTGGGACTGGCCCGCAAGGGCATCGGCAAGCTGGTCGACCTGCAGAAAATGGCGGTGATGTGAGCGCGACCGCGCGCGGCCTCGATGGGACCGTTGCGGGCATGCACCGACAGATCAGCGGCGCACTGGTGATTGCCACCCACAATCCGGGAAAGCTTGCCGAGCTGCGTGAGCTTTTGGCTCCATACGGAATTGCAGCGCAATCCGCCGGCGAGCTCGGCCTGTCCGAGCCCGAAGAGACCGGCGCAAGCTTTGGGGAGAATGCCCGCATCAAGGCGCTCGCGGCTGCGCTGGCGGCGAAGCGACCGGCCTTTGCGGATGATTCAGGTTTGTCGGTCGATGCGCTCGCCGGCGCGCCCGGGATTCATTCGGCGCGTTGGGCCGGACCCACCAAGGACTTTGCGGGCGCCATGCGGCGGATCGAAGATGAGCTCGCAGCCCGCGGCGCCCTTGCGGCGCATGAGCGGCGCGCGCATTTTACCTGCGCACTGTGCGTGGCATGGCCGGACCGGCATCTCGAAGAATTCGAAGGCCGCATCGACGGCACGTTGGTGTGGCCGCCGCGCGGAGACAAAGGTTTCGGCTATGACCCGATTTTTCTTCCCGAGGGTCACACGCGCACCTTCGGCGAGATGACAAGCGAGGAAAAGCACGGCCTGCCGCCGCTCGGCTCTGGCCTATCGCATCGCGCGCGCGCCTTTCGCCAGCTCGCGGAGGCTTGTCTTGCGCAGCGCTGATGCAGTGGCGTTCGGGGTATATGTGCATTGGCCATTTTGCCTGTCAAAATGCCCCTATTGCGATTTCAACAGCCATGTCCGCCATGCTGCGCTCGATGAGGCGCGGTTTTTGCGAGCCTATCTGGCCGAGATCGCGGCGACCGCAGCACGCGCTCCCCGGCGCACTGTTTCGTCCGTCTTCTTCGGCGGCGGCACGCCTTCATTGATGCAGCCGAAAACCGTCGGCGCGATCCTCGATGCGCTGGCACGCCATTGGGACGTCGCTCCCGATGCCGAGATTTCGCTCGAAGCCAATCCGACCAGCGTCGAGGCAACGCGCTTCCGCGGCTATCGCGCGGCCGGCGTCAATCGCGTCTCGCTCGGGGTGCAAGCCCTCGATGACCACGCCCTGAAGCGGCTCGGCCGCACCCACACGGCTGCGGAAGCGCTCGCTGCAGTCGCGATCGCGCGCTCCGTCTTCGAGCGCTATTCCTTCGATCTCATCTACGCACGTGACGACGAGACGCCTGCAGCCTGGGCGGCGGAGCTCAAGCGGGCGATTGCGGAAGCTGCCGAGCATCTCTCGCTCTATCAGCTCACCATTGAGCAGGACACACCGTTCTGGTCGCTGCGCTCGGCCGGCAAGCTCCACATCCCGGACGAGGAGCAAGCGCGCGCGCTTTATGAAATTACCCAGGAGATCTGCGCCCACGCAGGCTTGCCGGCCTACGAAGTCTCCAATCACGCCCGACCGGGCGCCGAATGCCGGCACAATCTGATCTATTGGCGGATGCATGAATATGCGGGGATCGGGCCGGGCGCCCATGGCCGGCTCGATATCGCTGGGGAGCGCCACGCAACCGCGACCGAGAAGCGTCCGGAAGCCTGGCTCGCTAACGTCGAGTCGCGCGGCCATGGACTCGTTACCGACGATGTCCTCACGCCTGAAGAGATCGCCGACGAGTTTCTGCTGATGGGGCTTCGGCTCAAGGAAGGAATCGACCCGCGCGGCTTCGCTCGCATTGCGGGACGCGAGCTTGATCCGCACCGGCTTGCGATTCTGCGCGAAGAAGGCGCCGTCGAGGTGACCCAAAACGGGCGCCTGCGCGTCACACCTGTGGGATTTCCGGTGCTCGATGCGGTGGTCGCCGATCTCGCCGCATAAGGCTTGCACGCATCCGTTCAAGAAGCCCCGAATGCCTTCGGGGACGGACTGATCACCTGCCCGCCGGTCGGCGTGACGCGCAGCACCGCAAGCCCGCGCTGATTGGTGCCGTCCGCTTTGAAGCGGAACAACCCGTCGATGCCGGTGAACCCCGATGCATTGGTCAGCACTTCCTCGGAGAAGCGTTGCACGCCTTGGGTCTTGATCAAGGCCGCCACCAGCGCGACCGCGTCGTAGGCAAGCGTCGCGGTGCGCACCGGATCCTGTCCGTAGCGTGTACGGTAACGGCCGGAGAAATTGCGGAACCCGGTGGTGTCCGGTCCCGCATACCAGGCTCCTTCGAGTGCCGGCGTGGAGAAGATCTGCGGGTCCTCCCACAGGCCGGTGCCGAGGAGCTGCACCCGCTTGGTATCGATGCCGTTGCTGGCGAGCGCCTGCACCACCGATGGCACGGCGTCGGCGCCGTCCGGAATGAAGATCGCATCGGCGCGGCTCGAAGCCTGCGCGATATTGCGGGCCGGCGTCTGCATTTGATTGCGGTCGAGCGGGTAGTGCTCCAAGGCGACAACGCGGCCGTTGCGGCGCGCCACCGCCTGCTTGAATGCCCCCTCCACGACCGTCCCATAGGCATTGTCCGGCACCAGCGCCGCAAACGCCCGCTTACCTTGGGTGGCCGCAAAGCTGATGATGCGCTCGACGTCGGACTCCGGCAGGAAGCTCAACAGATAGACCCCACGCGCCGCCACGTTGGCGTCGGTCGAGAAGGCTATGACCGGCACGTTACGGGCGCGGGCGAGCTGGCCGACTGGGGTCACCGAAAGCGCGAACAGCGGCCCCAGGATAATCTCGGCGCCTTCGTCAAGCGCTTGCTGCGCCGCTTGCTGGGCGCCCGGCACAGTGCCGGCATCGTCCTTGACCAACAGCTGCAGGTCCGGATTGTTGAATTCGGCCAGCGCCATCTCGGCGGCGTTGCGCATTGATTGCGCCGCGACCGCTGCATTGCCGGAGCCGGACAAGGGCAGGATGAGGCCGACCTTGACCCGGCCGGTGCCGATCTGGGCCTCCGGTTGCGCCGGCGCTGGCGCTGGGCTCGAAATCTTGCCGAACAGATCGCCCGGCGAAGATGTGCTGCCGGTGCAGGCCGATAGTGCAAGCGCCGCCCAGGCCGCCAGGACGGCGAGCCAGCGGGGCATCGCGCGTTGACGCGATGACGTCCTCGCCTGCAATCCTGGATACATGCGCGCCGTTCTCCTGGACGCCGCCCCGACCGACGTCACTACCACGGCAATCGGACATTTTCTCGGAGAATGATTAACTAAATGAAAAGGATAACCATTTCCAGCGTGTCGATAACGCAAAGCGAGCCCTATGGGCTAAAATGCAAAACACCATGGACACGCCCCATAACGCCCGCGGCCGCCCGCCTGCGGCCGCACCCCCTGTCGGAAAGCATTTCAGCGTGGACGGACAGCGCGTTGCGGCACCGGCGCTGGCGGGCGGCCTTTATGTTGTGGCGACCCCGATCGGCAATCTCGGTGACATGAGCCTGCGGGGGCTGGCAACCCTCGCGGCCGCCGACGTCATACTGTGCGAGGATACCCGGGTTACTCGCAAGCTCATCGAGCATTATGGCATTGCGACGCCGCTCACGGCTTATCATGAGCACAACGCAGCGGCGGTTCGGCCGAAGATCCTGAAGCAGCTCGCCCAAGGCGCCGCAGCCGCGCTGGTGTCTGATGCGGGCACGCCGCTGATTTCCGATCCGGGGTTCAAGCTCGTGCGCGCGGCACGTGAAGCCGGCCATGCGGTGACCGCGCTGCCCGGCGCATCCGCATTGCTCGCCGCGCTGACGGTGAGCGCGCTCCCGCCCGACCGGTTCTTGTTCGAAGGTTTTCTGCCGCCCAAGGAGACGCAGCGGCGCAAGCGCATCGCTGAGATAAAGGCTGTGCCCGCAAGCCTGGTCCTGTTCGAGTCCGGATCGCGCCTTGGTGCTGCGCTCGCCGATCTGGCGGCGGCGCTCGGCCCGCGCGAGGCGGCGGTCTGCCGTGAGCTCACCAAGCTCTATGAAGAAGTGCGTCGCGGCGATCTGCCGGAGCTCGCGCGCCACTATGCGCAAAGCCAGGTGCCACGCGGCGAGATCGCAATCGTCATCGGCCCGCCCGCGCCGCCCGTGACCGAGGCCAAGGACCTCGACAGCTTGCTGCGGCAGGCCCTCCGACGCGTTTCCGTCAAGGAGGCGGTTGCGGAAGTTGCGGCTGTCACAGGCGAAGCGCGCCGCGATATCTATCAGCGCGCGTTGGCGCTGGCGCAGGAATGCGAGCACCCGCAGGCCGCAACGGATCAGCGCGAGCCACAATGATGATCGATCCGCCGAGCGACAATTCCGACAATGGGCCAGCCCGCCGACGCGCCTCGGCGCCCGCCCCCAAGCCGGTGGCGCAGGTCGAGCGGCAGATCGCCTTTCGCTTGGGAATTTCCGCCGAGAGCCGTGCCGCCGCGTACCTGATCGCCAAAGGTTACCGTATTCTCGCGCGACGCTGGCGCTCACCGGCGGGCGAGATCGATATCATCGCGTGTCGGCGGCAGCTCTTGATCTTTGTCGAGGTGAAGGCGCGCGACAAATTCGACGATGCAGCCTGGTCGGTCACCGACCGACAGCGGTCGCGCATCGCAGCCGCCGCGGAGATCTTCCTCGCGCGCATCGGCGAGCACCAATTCCGCGACATGCGCTTCGATGCGGTGCTGGTGGCACCCGGCCGAATTCCGCGACACGTTCCGGGCGCTTTCGATGCCGAGCGCTGATTTGCCGCCGGCTTGTCCAGCCTGCCGAAATGTGGGCGTATGGCCGCCTCCCCTCTCCACATGAGCCCCCGGACATTCGATGCCTCTCAAAGTCGCCGTGCAGATGGACCCGATCGAGCGGATCAATATCCGCGGCGATTCGACTTTCGCACTCATGCTGGAAGCGCAGGCGCGCGGCCACGCCGTTTCCTACTTTACGCCGGATCGTCTGGCGCTGACCGAAGGACGCGTGTTCGCAACCGTGCAGCCGCTTGCGGTGCGTGACGAGGTGGGCAGCCACTTCACGCTGGGTGAGGCGCAGCGCACCGAGCTCAGCGAATTCGACGTGCTGCTCCTGCGCCAGGATCCGCCGTTTGACCTCGCTTATGTGACCACCACGCATTTGCTCGAGCGCATCGTGCCGGGAACGCTCGTGGTCAATGATCCGGCAGCGGTGCGCAACGCACCGGAAAAGATGCTGGTGATGGAATTCCCCGACCTGATGCCGCCGACTCTGATCACGCGCGACCTGGCGGAGATCAAAAAGTTCCGCGCTAAGCACGGCGACATCGTGATGAAGCCGCTTTACGGCAAAGGCGGTGAGGCCGTGTTCCGCTTAGGCCCGCAAGACCTCAATTTCGGCTCGCTGTACGATCTCTTCTCCGTGACGTTCCGTGAGGCCTGGGTGGTGCAGAAATTTCTGCCCGAGGTGCGCGACGGCGATAAGCGCATCATCCTGGTCGACGGCGAGTTCGCCGGCGCGGTGAACCGGGTGCCGGCGGCGGATGACCTGCGCTCCAACATGGTGCGAGGCGGGGCCCCCAAGGCGACCGACCTCACCGGACGTGAGCGCGATATTTGCGCGCGCATTGGACCGGTGCTGCGCGAGCGCGGCCTCTTGTTCGTCGGCATAGACGTGATCGGCGACTACTTGACGGAGATCAACGTCACCTCCCCGACCGGCATTCGCGTCATCAAGTCGTTCGGTGGTCCTGACGTCGCGGCGCTGATCTGGGACCGGATCGAGGCCAAGCGCGCCAAGCGACGTTAGCGCATGTTCCGAAAAGGTGCACCTAGGAAGCTGGCGCTCCGCGCAAGGCGCGGCGCAGCCGCCCGCCAAGCCGCCACCACCAGTGCAATTGATGATGCCTGATCATGTCGTTACCACGCGAATTGGCGAGCCAAACGACGAGATGCTCGTGCTTGATACGCGCCGGGAAGCGAATATCGAGATCGGAGGCGCGAAATTGCAAATCCAGGAACGATCCCTCGGGCGGTCCAAGATCGTCCGGGACACCGGCGCGGCGCCAAGTCTCCCAGCAAAGATGCATGAAAATCGCGGTGCTTGATCGCTGCATCATTTCCGCACCGCGCCGCGGATCGAACAGCGCGTCGACGTCGGACCAGACAAACGGGGAGGCATTCACGGCCGGCTGCGCCAGCCCGGTGAGTCCGTGCCGACGCACAAGCGCGGTGAACAGCATCGGCCCGGCGGCGCCCCAACGCGCATTGGCCCCGAGCTGCCGGCACTTCTGCGCCCCTTCCGCAAGCAGCTTATGGCCGCGCGGAAACTTAAGCACCGAATTCCCGAAATGGCCCTCCTCGTGCGCGAAGAAGTAGGGAGTCGTCGGCAGCGGCCCGCGCGCGAGCGCAACGTCCGTATCGATCCACCAGCCGCCGAGCTGATCGAGCATGGTAAAGCGAAACAGGTTGGAATGGAGCGCCGGACTGCCGTGCCCGGGTCCGTTCCGGTAAATCAAGACTTCCTTGGCCGGCAGGATGTCGGCGGCCTCGCGCTGTACGATCCAATCCGGGAAGCGCAGCGCCCGGCCGTAGGTGAAGATCTCGACCGTGCAGGCCGCACGCACGAACGAACGCAGGCACAGGAGGAGGTAAGCGTTGAGCGGCGCCCCATGCCAGAAGCTGCGGACGACCGTCCGCACGGCATCGGCCTCTGGCGGAGGTTCCGTTTTCCGGCTTGCCATCGTGTCATTGCCGTGCGTTGGCTGGAACATGCAAAAGTCTCGAGCAGAAGAGCCCTCTCTACTACGCGGGGGGTCATGATGAAACATGCCGTGCCGGCCGATGTCTCCCGGGCACGTCATCGCAGCGGCCCCGAACGAGACGCCTGGGTCGAGTGAAGCGCTATGCGGATCGTCTACTTTCTCTCGCCGACATTCGATTTCACGACCGTGATCTATCCGGGTGTCGGGCCCCGCTATGCGCAGAGCTTCGGCTGGCCAACCGCCCCAATCGATGCCCTCTTGCGCACACCGTGCGACGTCGCGATCATCGACAACCGCCTGACCGCCGCCGACCGGGCGCATCTCGATCGCGAGCTTTCGGCCTCGGGCCGCAACTTTCCGGTGCTGTTCAAGCTGTCAGATCCGCAGGCCCCGGATTATCGCGACGAGGGCACCCGCTTCATTTTCAAGCAGGCGGACATGCCCGGCGTTCATTACGTATCGATCTACGATCCGGAGGGTCCGCTGCGAGCATTCATTGCTTCACTGCGCCGCTCGAAAGTTTTGCGGCTGCCGTTTCCGTATGATGTTACACGCGAGGTCGAGCGAGGCTTCGGCGAGCGCCGACGGCGGGTATTTCTCTCCGGCGCGCAAAGTCGCGCTTACTATCCGTTGCGAAATGCGCTGCATCGCCGGCGCCTGTTCGATCCAGTGTTGCGGTTGGTGGTAAGCGAGCTGCGCCACCCCGGCTACGCCGACGGCGGCGAGCGCCTGCGTCACAAGCTGATATTCGAGGCCTTCGTCGCCCACGCCGCGCAATTCACGCATTTCTTCCTGTGTGGCTCGCGCTATCGCGTCGAATTCATGAAATTTGTCGAATGCGCCTACGCAGGATGTGTGCCGATCGGCGAGCCGCCGAAATCGCTTGAGCGTGCCGTCGGCGATTGCTTCATCCGCTATTCGGGAGGGACGCGCGACTTGTTGAAAGCGCTCATGGCCGAGCGGCGCGAAATGGAAGGGCGCGCAGCCGCCTATCGGGCAAAGCTGCGCAGCCTGCGCGATCCGGCGTTGCTTGTGGCCGCGCTTGAGGCACAGATTCGTGCTGAGCTTTGACCATTTCGTCGCCGGCCCGATGCTCGTCGATCAAGCAAGCGCAGGCGAACAACAGGTGTTGTGTAGGGTCGCAGACAATTGACGTTTCCGCGGCGACGCCCATTGTTTCGCAAGAGCCGGCGCGCAATTTACCAGAAGCAAACCACGAGGGCCCGAAATGACCGAACGAGCACCCTCCCCCACCCGCCAGCTGACCGGCCTCGGACAGGTCGAGCGGCTCTCGCCATACCTGCGCGCCGTGCTGCGCATCATGGCGGCGCTGCTTTTCCTCGAGCATGGCTTGGTCAAGCTTATCGGATTTCCCCCAGGCGCGGCTCCGGGGCCGCAGCCGCTCGCCTCGTTGTTCGGCATTGCCGGACTGATCGAGACTGTGGGCGGTGTGCTGCTGGCGCTCGGGCTGTTCACGCGGCCGGTTGCGTTTCTACTCGCCGGCGAGATGGCGATTGGCTACTTCATGGTGCACGCGCCACTCGGCTTCTTTCCCGCCCTCAATGCCGGGGACGCCGCCATCCTGTTCTGCTTCATCTTTCTGTATCTCGCGGTGGCCGGCCCTGGCGCCTGGAGCCTCGACGAAGTGCGGGCCGGTGGAGCGGCGCGATAATTCGGGCAATCACCCGGTGGACGGCGGCTGTTCTCTAATTGTTCTTTACGCCCGGTGCTGGCTCGGCTACCTTAGCTTGCAGGGGGGCCGGCATGGTGCAGCGGGTAACGACGGTAGCTTTCCAAGGTATCGAGGCCCGCGCGGTCGACGTGCAGGTGCAGGTCGCACCGGGCCTGCCGCACTTTGCCATGGTGGGGCTCCCCGACAAGGCGGTGAGCGAGGCTAAAGAGCGGGTGCGGGCGGCGCTGGTCGCCTCAGGGCTCGCACTGCCGGCACGGCGGATCACCGTCAATCTCGCGCCCGCCGATCTGCCCAAAGAGGGCAGCCATTACGATTTGCCGATTGCGCTGGGGCTAATGGCGGAGATCGGCGCCATCCCGCCTGATGCCGTCTCGGGTAGCACAGTGCTGGGCGAGCTCGGCCTCGACGGCTCGATCGCGGCGGTTGCTGGCGTATTGCCCGCCGCCATCTCGGCCAATGGCCGAGGCGAGGGCCTCATCTGCCCGGCCGCTTGTGGGCCGGAGGCCGCCTGGGCGAGCCCCGAGATGGAGATCATTGCGGCGAGCTCGCTCATCCAGCTCGCCAACCATTTCCGCGGCACGCAATTATTGGCGCAGCCACAGCCGAAAATCCGTGCCCCCGACGAAGCCCGCCTCGATCTCAAAGACATCAAGGGCCAGGAAAGCGCCAAACGGGCGCTCGAAGTGGCGGCGGCCGGCGGCCATAACCTCCTGATGGTCGGACCGCCCGGATCCGGCAAATCGATGCTGGCGGCGCGCCTGCCCACAATCCTGCCGCCGCTCACGCCCGCTGAATTGCTCGAAGTCTCGATGGTGGCCTCGGTCGCCGGCGCCATCGAGGGCGGGGCGCTGACCAACCAGCGCCCGTTCCGCAGCCCGCATCATTCCGCCAGCATGGCCGCCATGGTGGGCGGCGGCTTGCGGGTGCGGCCGGGCGAGATCTCGCTCGCCCATCATGGCGTCCTGTTCCTCGATGAGCTTCCGGAGTTCCACGGAATTATGTAGCTGCCTCACCTTCTGTAAATTTTTCAGAAGGTCGGGTGCGCCAATTTGGCGCACCCTCTATTGACCGTCACTGAGCCAAACTGTTCCGGTCCGCCCTTCGTATACCATTGTAAAGTTTTGAAGAAACGTCCTTCCGATAAGTGCATGGTGCGCTTGACCGCCGGCAATCAGATCGACCGCGCAAAATGCTCCGTGGAGAACGAAGTTTAGAGAGGGAATGACAATTTGGGCCAAATGAACATTGACCGTTCCAACCCCATGAACCCCGCTTATCGGCCGCCGATCAATAATCGGGAGGTTTAGCTGCATGGCCAAGCCGCTATCGATACAGCTTTCGAGGGCGCCCGTATCGACTAGGGCAGGAAAAGTCCGATTAGGAATGTTGGGAGCGGGCACGGGAACGGCCTGAGCGTTATGATTGGGATCGAACCCAATCATCACGTACAGTGTTGGGCCATTCCCAACGAGCAGGTCCCGACCACTTACGCCAGGACTGTTGTCAAACCCGCACTTTGTTGTCGGCATAAACCGGACGGTACATTACCGAAGCCGGCAAAGAAACTGGTGGTGCGCCAACTTGGCGGATTAAGTACGGGCCGCGACCAAACCGATGCACAGCGTCTTTCGCAGCCTGATCGAAAGACTCATATGTATCAATTAGATGCCGGTCATGGACCAGAGCCCACCGGCCGAGAAATTTGGCCTCAAGATCACCTCGCATTGAATCATATGCTGCGATCTCGTCCTTGAGTTCGGCCATGGCGGCTTCTCCGTTCGGGGCGATTATAGGTCAATGATTCGGGTAAGGAAACGGTTTCAAGGCTCGCCCAAATGGACGACTTGGCAGCCGATCGCCTCTAGGCATTGCACGAAAAAAACGGCCGTGAAGCTGCCGCGAGCGATCTTGTTGGCAATGTTCCGTTCTTCGTCCTTGACGCCGACGGTCGCCAGCTTCTCGGCTAAGTCGGCATAGCTAAGGTTCCGCCGCTTTAGCTCGGCTTTCAGGATGCCCTTAACCAGAGCTTGCCAGTCCTTCGTTTTGGCGGCCATGCGCCACACCTCGCCTAGTGATCAAAATCATCATATATGATGTTTTTGTCATTGACAAGGATGAGGCTATACACTACAAACGATGATGTTGATCATCGTTTTTGGTGCTTACGTGGCCCAACACTTCCTCCTCTCCGCAGCCGCCCGGACGCTCTCCCTGAGCGTCGTGGCGCGCATGTCGGATGAAGAGGCGGCAGCCACGTTTCAGCGCATCCGGTGGGCTGACAACGGCGGCGAGCCCTATTGCCCGAAGTGCGGTTGCCTTGACGCCCGCAAGCTCGCCACGCGCCCGGTTTGGAAGTGCAAGGGTTGCTCCTATCAGTTCTCAGTGACGGCCGGCACGATCTTCGCCGATCGCAAGCGTCCCATCCGCGACTATCTGTTGGCCATTGCGATCTTCGCCAATGGCGCCAAGGGCTATAGCGCGCTCCAACTCTCCCGCGATCTGAATTGCCAATACAAGACGGCGTTTGTTCTGGCGCACAAACTTCGCGAGGCGATCGAAGCCGAACAGCGCAAGGCCGAGTTTGACGGCGAAAGTGAAGTTGATGGCGCCTATTTCGGCGGCCATATCAAACAAGAAAACGAAGCCGAGAAGCGCGTTGACCGCCGCTTGGCCGAAGAACAGACCGGCAAGCGGCAGGTCGTGGTTGTGTTGCGCCAGCGCAAGGGCCGCACATTGCCTTTCGTTTTCGGCAAGGAAAGCGAGGCAATCCCTACCATCCGCCAGCATCTTCCGCTCGGCTCAATCCTTCATGCCGATGAAGCGCGCGGATGGGACGCGCTTCACGCCCACTACGATATGCGCCGGATCAATCATTCGGTCGCTTTCAGCAAGGATGGCGCTTGCACCAATCAGGCTGAGTCCTACTTCGCTCGGTTGCGCCGCGCTGAGATCGGCCAGCACCATCATGTGAGCGGTCGCTATTTGCACCGCTACGCTTCGGAAATGGCTTGGCGCGAAGACAACCGCCGAATTCCGAACGGCACGCAATACAGCGTTATCGCCGGCTTGGCCCTCAATCATCCTCATAGCCGCGATTTCCGTGGTTACTGGCAGCGGAGCGCCCAATGAAAAACGAGCACGTTTTAAGCGGCCTCATTGCAAAGCGCGCCGAACTGTCCGGCAAGATTGAGATCATGCAACGCGAGATGCGGGAGCTCGTCGCTGCAATCGGTCACGTTGACGCCGCGATACGCTTGTTCGATCCGAATGTTGATCTTGAGGATATCAAGCCGAAACTGCCGCCGCGCTTTCAGGCCTTCAAGGGCGAGGTTTCTCGGCTCCTGTTGAATGCACTCCGGGAGGCAAAGAGGCCGCTTCCGGTTTCTGATTTGACCCTGCTTGTTGCTGCCGGCCGCGCGATCAATCCCGACGACAAGCCGTTTATGCGGATTCTCTCAAAGCGCGTCGGCGCGTGCTTACGGAATCTCCGTAAGAAAGGTTTGGTTGAGATGACGCGACCGCCCGGCAGTCTCGGCCTTTGGGCTATTCGCTAGGCAAATTGTGCCCTGTGGATTGTGTTTGAATCGCCATCGCTCTGGACTCCCGCACCAATTGGATTATCACAGCGGCCCGGTGGATTGAGTCAGGTTGATTCGTTCGCCTCCAGTTATGGCCTTCCGCGCGTCGGCGCTCTTTTGCCGCCGGGGCGCGTGATGCGCGTCGGTGCTGACAGGACACCTCCTGTCACTTGCCTAACTGGAGTTGCGAATGAGCTACTGCGATCCACTGGACGAAGAGCGAACCGTTCCCGTGAGGGAATATCTTCGACTTAGAAATGGGAAGTGGGAACAGGTTCGCTCCCACTTCCGCCGGCCACGCTCACGACGTGGCTGAGACAAGCCTATGTCTTCCCAACTTGGCGGCCGCCTTCGGGTGGCCGTCATTTTTTTCGGGCAAGAGCAGCGGTCGCCCGCTGTCCCTTTTTCCGTAAATGCCGACCGCAGGTCTTATGCGATTTGCATTATGCGCAAAGGCATACAACTTTTGCGGACTCCGTCAAGCGTACTCGCGCGAGAATATGTTTGACTACGAGTCGTAGCGGTTGCACCGAAACGGTTACAGAAGCCCCGCCCAGATGCGGGGCTTTCCAAAAACCGGTTCCGAGCAGGAACCGGTTTCGGGGGAGAGCGCCCGAATCAGGCCCGGTGATACTGCTACATAATTCCGGAGTTCCAGCCGCGTGTGCTCGATTCGCTGCGTCAGCCGATGGAGACCGGCGAGGTCGCAATCGCGCGCGCCAATCACCGGGTCACTTATCCGGCGCGCTTCATGCTGGTCGCGGCGATGAACCCCTGCCGCTGCGGGCACGCCAGTGACCCAGGCTACATTTGCAAACAGGGGCAGAATACGCGTTGCGCCGTTGACTATCAGGGGCGCCTATCGGGCCCGCTGATGGACCGCATCGACCTCAACATCGAGGTGCCGGCCGTCACCGCCGCCGACCTCATCCTTCCGCCGCCCGCGGAAGGAAGCCGTGAGGTGGCCGAGCGCGTGGCGCGCGCGCGGGACATTCAAGCCACGCGCTTCGCGGCGGCCGGCGCCCCACACATCCGCACCAATGCGGCGGCGGACGGACCGCTGCTTGAAGAGATCGCCAAGCCGGATGCCGGGGGACTGAAGTTATTGCGCGAAGCTACCGACGCCATGCGCCTTTCGGCGCGCGGCTATCATCGTGTCCTGCGGGTGGCGCGCACCCTCGCCGATCTCGATGGCGCCGCCGAGCTCGGCCGGGTGCACCTTGCCGAGGCGCTGTCGTATCGGGCGCTCGCCGACGAGATGCGCCGCGCCGCTTGAGGCTGGCAGCATGCCACGGATCGGAGTAGGGGAGGGGAGCGACATGCGCGAGCGTATCTTGAGCGATTAGAGCCGATGCGGTCGGCCAAGGACCGATGGACACTTCCGCCTTATGCCAGAGCTGTGGCGCCTGCTGTGCGTATTCGAAGGAATGGCCGCGCTTCTCGCTCGAATCCGACGCCGATCTCGCCCGCATCCCGGCGGAATTGATCGATGACGGGCAGGGACGAATGCGCTGCCATGGCGATCGCTGCGCGGCCCTAACAGGTGAGATCGGGCGAGAAACTGCCTGCTCCGTCTACCCGGTGCGGCCAGAGGTATGCCGCGCCTGCGCGCCGGGCGATGACGCCTGCCGCATGGCGCGCGAGCACTACGGACTGCCGCCCCTCGAGGGCCTTTCGTTAAGCGCACTTTAACCCTGCTGGCAGGCGCGCATCGGTCGCAGGGCGATACGGCAAGGAACCGCAAGCGTGCGCGCGCATACTGCGCCAAAGCAATGGGTGCAGAAGCGGCTCCATGGAGCATTTGCCAAGTAGAATAAGGTTGCTGTTCAGCCGCCGGACACTCGCGTTCCTGGCGCGCACAACGGTCGTGCTGACCGTCTCCTTGGGCACGGCTTTCGGTTTTCTCGAAGGCCAGCGCAGCACTTTGGCGAGCTACGACCCGCATCTGCTCGCGGTCGGGACCGCGGCGCTGCTTGGTGCGGCCTGCGGGGCGATCGGGCTTTTGCTCGCGGGCCGGCTGACGCTCCGCACCAAGCTCCGCGAGTTGATGGAGCGCTGCGAGGAGCTATCGGACCGCAATTGGGAGCTCAAGGAGAGTGAGGAGCGCGCCAAGAGCCTGCTCGACGCGCAAGGCGATTTCATCGTCCGCCGCGACGGAGAAGGCCGCATCACTTTCGTCAATGACGCGTTCTGCACGCTTGCCGGCTGCACCCGCGAAACTTTGCTCGGCAGCGATTTCCGCCCGCGCGTGAGCGAGCAGAGCAAGACCACGCTCGAGGCGGACGGCACACGAGTGCATGATCAGAAAATTGCGAGCCCCGCCGGTCCGCGCTGGATCGCCTGGCGCGACGCCGTGGTGCGTGCGGGAGGCGGAACCGAGGTGCAGAGCGTCGGTCGCGACGTCACCGCGCGGGTCGAGGCCGAGCATGCGCTCGGCACGGCGCGCGACCAGGCCGAGGCGGCAAGCCGCGCCAAGTCGCGCTTTCTCGCTGTGGTGTCGCACGAGATTCGCACACCGCTGTCCGGCATCATCGGGATGGCCGATCTCCTGCTCGATACCGCGCTTTCTCCCGAGCAGATCACCTATGCGAGGGCGGTGAAAGCGTCCGGCGATGCGCTGCTGTCGCTGATCGAAGAAATCCTCGATCTCTCCAAGATCGAGGCCGGAAGGCTCGATCTGAACATCCAACCATTCGATTTATCGGCGCTGCTCGAAGAGGTGATTGAGCTGATCGCGCCACGCGCGCAAGCCAAGGGCCTCGAGATCGCTGCGTATTCGGCGCGTGACCTCCCGCGCTTTGTCGAGGGGGACGCCGCGCGGCTGCGCCAGGTGTTGCTCAACCTTGCCGGCAATGCGGTCAAGTTCACAGAACGTGGCGGCATCGCGATCCTCACTGAGGCAGGCAACCGAGCCGGGGAGGTGACCTTTCAGGTGCGCGACACCGGTATCGGCATCTCGCCCACGGACCAGGAGCGGATTTTCGGCGAGTTCGAGCAGGCCGACTCGAGCGCCGCGCGCCGCTTCTCCGGTACCGGACTCGGCCTGGCGATCTCCCGTCGCATCGTCGAGAGCATGGGCGGCTGCATCACGGTCACGAGTGCACCTGGCGAAGGTTCAAGCTTCGAGGTCACGATCCCCCTGCCGGCCTCGGCGGCGGAAACCGCCACCGTCACATCTGTGCCGGAGCTCGATGGCCTTTCGGTCTTGATCGCGGCCATCGGCGCCGTCGAGGCCCCGCTGATGGCCCGACGGCTCAATGAATGGGGCGGAACAGCGCGCGTGCTGGCCGACCCCCAAGCCGCAGCCGCGATGCTGTCGCGAGAATCATTCGGTGCCGTTCTGGTCGATTACGGGCTCGGAGCCGCGGCCTGCCGTGCGCTCGCCAGCGCCGGGCGTGCAGTCGAGCACCGCATCGTGCTGATCACGCCGGCGGAACGGCACGAATTGCCCGAGCTGCTAGCCTCAGGCTTCAACGGCTATCTGGTCAAGCCGATCCGCGCCGCTTCGCTCGCAACGCGCCTTGCGGCACCCGACGGGCCGGAGGCCGATGATCTCCCAGGCGAGGAGTGCGCGCCCAGCTCCGCTGCAAGCAACGCACCAGGCCTCGAGGTTCTGATCGCCGAGGACAACGAGATCAACGCGCTCTTGGCGCGCGCGCTGCTGACGCGGCTTGGCCACAAAGCGACCGTCGTGCCCGACGGGGAAGCAGCTTTCACGGCCTGGCAGCGCGGGCGAGCGGAGCGCGCGCGTTATGATCTCGTGCTGATGGACCTGCATATGCCGGGAAGCGACGGCATGGCGGCGACACGGCGCATCCGTGCCGCCGAAGGCGAGGGGGAGCACATCCCGATCTTCGCACTGACGGCTGATGTCATGAGCGAAGACCGCGATTCCTGTCTGGCGGCCGGAATGGATGGCTTTCTGACCAAGCCACTCGACCGCGAGCGCCTTGCCGAGGTGATCGCGGCCCTCGGGCGCGTGCGGCTGGCTGCCTGATGCTTCGGCTCGCCGTTGCTCTTTGCCGCAGCAAACGCCTTACAGACGCCGCAACGCCACTTCGCCGACCAGATGATTCTCACCCTTTGTTAGAATGAGATCGGCGCGCTGCCGCGTCGGCAGAATGCTTTCGTAGAGATTGACCAGATTGATCCGGTTCCAGATTGAGGTCGCGGTGGCGATCGCCTCGGCATCCGAGAGGGTCGAATAGCGATGGAAGTACGATTTCGGATCCGCAAAGGCGGTGGTGCGAAGAGTGAGGAAGCGGTTCACATACCAGCCGCGCAGCACGTCCTCGTCGGCATCGAGATAGACGGAGAAATCGAAAAAGTCGGACACATACGGAATGGCGCTGCCGTCCTTCGGCGGGCGGGCGGTTTGCAGCACATTGAGACCTTCGACAATCAGAATGTCGGGTCGATCGATCTCGATCCACCGATTGGGCATCACGTCATACAGCAGGTGCGAATAGACCGGCGCCCGCGCCGGTCTATTGCCAGCCTTGACGTCCGACAGAAAGCGTAAGAGTGCCGGCAGATCGTAGCTCTCCGGAAAGCCCTTCTTGTCCATCAGGCCTTCGCGCTCGAGAATGGCATTAGGGAACAGAAAGCCATCCGTGGTGACGAGATCGACCTTCGGGACATTGGGCCAACGCGCCAGCAAGGCCTGCAGCACGCGCGCGGTGGTGGACTTGCCGACCGCGACCGAGCCCGCGACCCCGATGATGTAAGGCATCTTGCTGTCCTCGGTGCCGAGGAACTTCTGCTGTGCTCGAAACAGGCGCTGGGTCGCCGCCACGTAGAGTGACAACAAGCGCGACAGCGGCAAATAGATCTCCTCGACCTCGCGCATGTCGAGGCGATCATGCAGAGAACGCAGCCGGGTCACCTCCTCCGGGGTCAGCGTCATCGGCGTGTCTTGGCGCAGTTGCGCCCAGGTATCACGGCTGAACACGCGGTAAGGCGAGAGCCGGTCTTCGGTGCGTTGTTCCATTCCGTCGGCGCCCCTTGGGAGCAAGTTCAGCTATGCTTGCGCGCGGCCTTCTCGTCGAGGCCGGACTGCGTCGTGCGTGCCCCCAGCGCAGCTTCCACATCCGCGAGCGGAATACCGCGCGCCTTCAGCAAGACCAACAGATGATAAATGAGGTCGGCGGCTTCCGCGATCAAGCGCTCACGGTCTTCCGCCACCGCCGCCAGCGCGGTCTCAACCGCCTCTTCGCCGAATTTCTTGGCGCATTGGGCGATGCCGCGGTCCAGGAGCTTGCGGGTGTAGGACACATCGGCGCTGGCTTGCGCGCGCTCGTGCACTCTCTGCTCAAGATCATGGATAGTGAAGCTTGCCATCGTGCCTTCCTATCATGTTGACGCCGCGGCAGCGAGGCTCAAGGATCAAGCCGCATCGGCAGGCCGGCAGCCGCCATATAGGTCTTGGCTTCTCGCACCGTGTGCTCGCCGAAATGGAAGATGGAAGCCGCCAGAACCGCGGTCGCGTGCCCATCCCGGATACCCTCGACCAGGTGCTGCAGCGTGCCGACACCGCCCGACGCGATCACCGGCACCGCTACCGCGTCGGCGATCGCGCGCGTCAACGGGATATCGAAGCCTTGCCGGGTGCCATCCCGGTCCATGGAGGTGAGCAGCAGCTCGCCCGCTCCCAGGCCTGCGACTTCGCGTGCATAATCGACGGCATCGAGGCCGGTCGGATTCCGCCCGCCGTGAGTGAAGATTTCCCATCGATCGGGTGCGCCGGCCTCAGACACCTTCTTGGCATCGATTGCCACCACGATGCACTGATCGCCAAATTTCTCCGCAGCTTCCCTCACGAAGGCACGCCGCGCGACTGCCGCGGTGTTGATGGACACCTTGTCGGCCCCGGACGCCAGCAGCGCGCGGATGTCCTCGAGGGTGCGTACGCCGCCCCCGACCGTGAGCGGCATGAAGCAGGCTTCGGCGGTACGGCGCACCACATCGAGGATAATGCCGCGATTTTCGTGGCTTGCCGTGATGTCCAGGAAAGTGAGCTCGTCCGCGCCCGCCGTGTCATACGCTATGGCGGCCGCGACCGGGTCGCCGGCATCGCGCAGATCGACGAAGTTGACGCCTTTGACAACGCGGCCGTCCTTGACGTCGAGGCAGGGAATGACACGAACCTTGAACATCGCGGTCTCTTAAACGGCGGCACCCAAAGCCGGGCAGGGGACCGGCGCCTGCGCACGTCTCGGACAAAGCCCGCCCACGACCCGATCGGATACCGGCTTTTCGAAAAAGGACATGCGCCGACTCATGATGCGCGTGCTTTCCTGATCAGGGCGAGCGCCGCCGCAGCGTTGAGCCGGCCATCATAGAGGGCACGGCCTGCAATTGCCCCCGCAAGCTTGGCTGCCCGCGGGGCCAGCAGCGCTTCCACGTCGGCGATCGAAGCGAGCCCCCCCGAGGCGATGACCGGGATAGCGATCGCATCCGCAAGCGCAATTGTCGCCTCGAGGTTGAGCCCCTTGAGTAGCCCGTCGCGAGCGATATCGGTGTAGATGATGGCAGCCACGCCTGCATCCTCGAAGCGTCGGGCAAGCTCCAGCGCCGACAAGGACGCGGTCTGCGCCCAACCTTCGACCGCCACCTCTCCATCGCGAGCATCGAGGCCGACCGCAATGCGCGCCGGAAATCGTCGGGCTGCCTCCTTGACCAGCTGCGGATTGCGCACCGCGGCCGTGCCGATAATGACCCGATTGACCCCCTTTCCGAGCCAAGCCTCGACGGTCGCGAGGTCGCGGATGCCGCCGCCAAGCTGCAGCGGTAGCGACGTGGTCTCAAGAATGCGCTCGACCGCCGCGGCGTTCACCGGCCGGCCCGCGAATGCGCCGTTGAGATCGACCACATGCAGGTATTCGAAACCTTGCTCCTCGAAGGCCTGCGCTTGGGCGGCCGGATCACGATGAAACACGGTAGCACGCGCCATGTCGCCTTGCTCCAGGCGCACGCACAGGCCGTCTTTGAGATCGATGGCCGGAAAAAGGATCACGGCTTCCACTTGAGAAAGTTCGCGATCAGGGCAAGCCCGAGCCGCTGGCTCTTTTCCGGGTGGAATTGCGTGCCGACCGCGGTGTCGCGGCTCACGATCGCCGTAATGGGCCCGCCGTACTCGGCCTCGGCCACCAAGCTGGCGCGATCCGTCGGCTTGAGGTGATAGGAATGCACGAAATAGGCGTGCAGCCCTTGCGGCCCGACCGGAATGCCTTCGATCAGTTTGTGGGGGCGCACCTCGTTGAGCGTGTTCCAGCCCATATGGGGGATTTTCAGATCCGGATCGGACGGCGTGATCCGATTGACCTCGCCCGGGATCCACCCGAGCCCGTCGGTCACCTCATATTCGCGGCCGCGCTCCGCCATGAGCTGCATGCCGACGCAGATCCCGAGGAATGGCCGGCCCTGGGCGCGCACCCGCATGTTCAAAGCTTCCACCAGTCCGCTCACAGCGTCGAGACCGCGGCGACAGTCTGCAAACGCCCCGACGCCGGGCAGGACCACGCGCTCCGCGCGCGCCACCTCCTCGGGCTCGCGCGTCACAACGATCGGCTCCGCAAAACCGCCTTCACGAGCCGCCCGCTCGAACGCCTTGGCCGCCGAATGCAGATTGCCGGAGCCGTAGTCGACGATCGCCACGCTCATGTGGCGGCCCCGGGCTCCGGAAACAGGCCGAGCACATCCGGTCCGTGCGCCGGCGAGGTAGCGGAGGGCGCCTGCGCGGGACCAGTTGCCCCCCTGTGCGTCCACGCGTCGAAGGGGCCACTCCCGGCCGCGTCTTGCTTCTGCACCCAGGCATCAAAAAAGCGGCGCTCGGCGAGCTCGATATCATCCCCCACGACCAGGCCGACGGTGCGGAAGCCGCGCCGCCCCAAGGTGAAGCGGCGAAGCGTCGGAGCCTCGAAACCGATGAGCAGCGCGAGCAAGCTCCAGACCACGAGAGCCACACCCGTAGAGCCGTAGCGCTGCAGCACGATCGCGAGCGCGGATGTGACCAGAACATAGCAGAGCAGCACCAGCCACATCCGGTGGCGCAACATCCAGAGGGCGCCGAACAGCAAAGCCGGAAACGAAAAGCCGTCGCGCACAAAAACAAACCGCTCTGCCTGCGCTGAGACCGTAGCTCCCTCTCGGAGCGGGGCGTGAACCGTATAGACCGCCATGGCTTTGTCCTTACGCGGATTTACCCGGGATCGTGATCCTGGTCCTCATGATAGATAGTCGCATAGATAGAATGTGATCTGCTTTCCGGAAGCCGGTTTCCGACCCGCTGGTTCTCGCTTCCCCGGGTTGGGCCCGCTGATACGAATCTCGGAAGCCGGGCCCTAGCCGCCCAGCTTGCCTTTGGTCGAAGGCACCTCGCCGGCTGCGCTCGGATCGATCGCCACCGCTGCCTTGAGCGCCCGCGCCAGACCCTTGAAGCAGGACTCGGCGATGTGATGATCATTGGTGCCGTAGAGCGTTTCCACATGCAGGGTGAGGGCGGCGTTGACCGCAAAGGCTTGGAACCACTCCTGCACCAGCTCGGTGTCGAAGCTGCCCACCTTGTCGCGCCCAAACACCGCGCGGAACACCAGAAACGGGCGCCCGGAAATATCGAGCGCCACGCGGGTCAGCGCCTCGTCCATCGGCATGTGCACATCGGCGTAGCGGCTGATGCCCTTCATGTCGCCCAGCGCCTGCTTGACAGCCTGGCCGAGCGCGATGCCGACGTCCTCGGTGGTGTGATGCTGATCGATATGCAGATCGCCCTTGGCCTTGACCGCGATATCGATGCGGGAATGGCGCGCCAGCAGATCGAGCATGTGATCGAGGAAGCCGATTCCGGTCGCGATCGCGGAAACGCCTGCGCCGTCGAGATCAATGCTGACCTCGACTTCGGTCTCCTTGGTCGCGCGCTTGACGATGGCCTTGCGCATGTTGGCTCCTGCATTCGGGGGCCTTTTAACAGGCGCGACCGGAGGGCGCCATAACGGCCTGAGGGAAGAGTGAATGCTTCGCCCCACCTGGAACAGCATGTTTGCATCGCCTCGTCCCGCCCCCTACATCATGCCTCTGGCAAGAGGCTGACCTGATGCAATCCGGTTCCCCAGATGTCTGGCACGGCACCACCATCCTGACTGTCCGCAAAGGCGGAACGGTGGTGATCGGCGGCGACGGGCAGGTGACGATCGGGCAGACCGTTGTCAAGGCCAACGCCCGGAAGGTCCGTCGGCTGGGCAAGAGCGATGTGATCGGCGGGTTTGCGGGCGCTACCGCGGATGCATTCACGCTGTTCGAGCGGTTAGAGGCCAAGCTCGAGCAATATCCCGGCCAGCTCACCCGCGCGGCCGTCGAGCTTGCCAAGGACTGGCGCACCGATCGCTACTTGCGCCGGCTCGAGGCCATGATGCTGGTCGCCGACCGGGAGGTGTCGCTGGTGCTGACCGGCAACGGCGATGTGCTGGAGCCCGAGGGCGGCGTCATGGGAATCGGTTCCGGCGGCAATTATGCGCTTGCCGCCGCCCGTGCGCTCATCGAAGGGTCGCTCGATGCCGAGGCAATCGTGCGCCGCTCGCTCGATATCGCGGCCGACATCTGCGTCTATACCAACCGTAATGTCACCATCGAAACTTTAAGGGGCGCCTGAAAGATGCGCCCAGGCGACTACCTGTTTCACGCGATGTCGGAAGCCGACCTGCCGCGTGTCCGCGCTTGGCTTGCGCAGCCGCATGTGACGGAATGGTGGGGCGATCCGGAAGAGCAATATGCGTTGCTGCGTGACGACCTCGTCCATCCCGACATGGAGCAATGGATCGTCGCGACCGAAGGCCGCCCTTTCGCGTATCTGCAATGCTACCGCCCGGAGGTATGGCCCGAAGGTGGCCTCGGACCCCAGCCTGTCGGCACACGCGGCATCGATCAGTTCATCGGCGAGCCCACAATGGTCGGCGGCGGCCATGGCTCCGCCTTCATCCGCGCTTTTGTTGAAGACCTGCTCGCCAGTGGTACGCCGCGGGTCGTCACCGATCCGCACCCCGCCAATGGTCGGGCGGTGCGCGCTTACGAGAAGGCCGGCTTTCGCCGGGCGCGCTTGATCGATACGCCGGACGGCCGCGCTTTGTTGATGGAACGCAATGCATGACTGACTTCTCGCCGCGGGAAATCGTTTCCGAGCTCGACCGCTACATCATCGGCCAGCATGACGCCAAGCGTGCGGTGGCGATCGCGCTGCGCAACCGCTGGCGGCGGCTCGCGTTGGAGGAAAAGCTGCGCGAGGAGGTGCTGCCGAAGAACATCTTGATGATCGGTCCGACCGGCGTCGGCAAGACTGAGATTTCCCGCCGCCTCGCCAAGCTCGCCGGCGCGCCCTTCATCAAGGTCGAGGCGACCAAATTCACCGAGGTCGGCTATGTGGGCCGCGACGTCGAGCAGATCATCCGCGATCTGCTCGAAAGCGCGATCGTGCAGACGCGCGAGCGCAAGCGCAAGGACGTGAGCGCACGCGCTCAGCTGCACGCAGAGGAGCGCGTGCTCGACGCGCTGGTCGGCGCCAATGCCAGCGCCTCAACCAAGGACACTTTCCGAAAAAAATTACGCGCCGGCGAGCTCAACGACAAGGAGATCGAGATCGAGGTGCAGGCCACGCAAGGCCTGCCGATGTTCGAGATTCCCGGCATGCCGGGCGCGCAAATGGGGGCGATCTCGATCGGCGATATATTCGGCAAGCTCGGCGGCGGCCGCACTAAGACGCGACGGGTGACGGTTGCGGAATCATACGACGTGCTGATTGCAGAGGAATCCGACAAGTTGTTGGACAACGATCAGGTGTTGCAAGAGGCGATCAGGGCGGTCGAGAACAACGGCATCGTCTTCCTGGATGAGATCGACAAGATCTGCGGGCGCGAGGGCCGTTCCGGCGCCGATGTCTCGCGCGAAGGCGTGCAGCGCGATCTCCTGCCATTGATCGAGGGCACCACGGTGTCGACCAAGCATGGGGCGGTGAAGACCGACCACGTATTGTTCATCGCCTCGGGCGCGTTCCATCTGGCAAAACCGTCTGATCTGTTGCCGGAGCTGCAGGGCAGGTTGCCGATCCGGGTCGAGCTGCAGGCGCTGAGTCGCGACGATTTCCGACGCATCCTGACCGAGCCCGAGGCCTCGTTGATCAAGCAATACGTGGCGCTGATGTCGACCGAAGGCGTGACACTGAACTTCACGGCCGACGCGATCGATGCGATCGCCGATGTGGCGGTGCAGGTGAATTCGACTGTCGAGAACATCGGAGCGCGCCGCCTGCAGACCGTGATGGAGCGGGTGCTCGACGACATATCATTCGCGGCGCCCGATCGCGCCGGCGAGAGCATTACGGTCGACGCCGCTTATGTGCACGAGCATATCGGCGATCTCGCCAAGAACGCCGATTTGAGCCGCTTTATTTTGTAGCGCTCAATGGATCCAGCTGATCTCTTCCGATAGGTGACCCGCTCTCGGAAGCCTTGACCTATTTATCTATCCTACTCCGTAACACGCGTGCTCCGCCGCAGCCGGATATAGAGCGCGCCTTCCCCGCCGTGGGCGCGGTGCGCGTCTTCGGCGGCAAGCACATAGCCGCGAAATTCCGCTTGCCGCAGCCACAGCGGAACCTGCCGCTTCAGCACGCCCCGCCCGGCGCTCCCGGCAAGCCCGCCCTTGCCGGTAATGACCAAGACGAAGCGCGCGCCCTCCGCTTGAGCGCGATGCAGGAAAGCAAGCAATGCTGCATGTGCCTCGCTCTGGGTCTTGCCGTGCAGATCGATGCGCCGATCGATCGCCTCGAGGCCGCGCGCCAAGCGTCGCTTTTCACGTCGGTCGATTGCGCCGATCGCGGGGGCGGACGCGTATACGGGCTTGGGGCTGGGCTTCGCGGCTGTCGGATGCACAGGAGACGCCTCGGCGCGCCGGCGCCCGGGGGATGCCGTCGGCTCGGCGGCGATCTCGTGATGCGATGCCACCGCCGACCTGCGCTTGAGCGGAGAGACGGAGCGAACGATCCCGCTCCAAAGCCTATGCTCCTCCTCGCTCAAATGCCGGCGCGCCGGCCGCTTGGTGATGCGCTCAGAGGCCACGCTCCCAACCCCGCCGCGTGTTGACCGGCCGCCGCGAAGCTGACCCGGGTGCTGCGCGTGCCTTAATCGACGCAGGATCAGCCTGCCCGTCGGTCGTCGGCGCGTCGGGTTTGACGCTCGCGGGTGGCGCCGGCTCAGAACCCTGGTTCCCGAGCGCGCCTGCTTTCGCCTCGGCGTTGGCCATCTCGGCTTCCGTCGGCCGCCGCGGCGGCAAGCGCGTGTGGCGGCCGGCCGCGATCATGTCGAGCTCACGCGGCAGCAGCATGACGAACTGACCTTGCTGACGAATGCGGCCGGCAATGCGGCCCGCAACCACGCCGGCGCCCCAATAAAGATCGGCGCGCGCCGGTCCGATGATGGCGGACCCGGTGTCCTGTGCAATCATCAGTCGACGGAACTTGCTCACAGGCCGGTCGCTGTCAATCGGCAAATCCGCCATGATGAAGAATGGCGTCCCGTAAGCGTGAACCCGGTCCACGGCGATCGAGCGCCCAGGGCTGAGCGGAACGCCTTCCCCGCCTACCGGCTCGCCCTGATCGGAAAGCCCGACGATGCGGAAGAACACGAAGGAACGATTGGCCTGCCGCACCTTCGGGGCCTCGTCCGGATTGTCCTGCATCCATCGACGGATACGATCCATCGACATTTCCTCGGCCGGAATGCCGTACTGCTCGATGAGAATGCGGCCGACCGCGGTGTATGGATAACCGTTGTGGCCATCATAATTGATGCGCAGGATCGTGCCGTCCTCCAGGCGGATGCGAGCGGAGCCTTGGATCTGGATGGAAAGCGCGTCGAACGGGTCGCGCACCCAACAGATTTCAAGCTTTTGGCCGTCCAGTGCGCCATTCTCGATTTGGGCGCGGTCGTAGTAGGGCACCAGCTCGCCGTCGCTGGCGCGGAAATTGATCACCGCGCGGTTGGGAACATCGGCGCCTTTGCCGACCGGCTGACCGTCGACCAGGAGGTCGGGCGGCCGCCGGTAGATCGGGGTGTGGAATTCGGGGCTGGGAAAGCGCGAGCCGTCGACCACAGGCTCGAAATAGCCGGTCAAAAATCCCTTGGATTCACCGATGCGGGCAATCGCGACGGGCCGGAAATTCTCCTCAAAGAAAGCGCGTGCCTCGGCCGCGGTGGCCGGCCGGAACCCCGCCGCGCGCTTGCACACGTGCCAAAGCGCCACCTGCAGCGCAGAGGCATCGGGCGGCATCTCCTTCTTGGCGCGGAACGGTTGGCAACTCTTGTCAAAGGCTGAATAGGAGGCCACGTGGTCATCGGCGGGCCAACCGTCGAGTGCTGTCCAGCGCAACGGCTCGAGCTGTGCGTCCGGGATCGTCAATGGTTCAGCCTGCTGCGCCCGTGCCACCCCAAGCAGGCAGGAAGTGCTCAACACAGCAAGCGCGAAACGGCCAAACCGGAGTGGTCCCGGCATCGCCTGTATCTCGCCCCTATTGTCCGGCTTCGGTCGCGACCAGCTTCCAATTCGGATCGCGTGAGGACAGATCGCGGGCGAAGGTCCAAACGTCGGTCACGTCGGTAACCTTGTCGGGGTTACCGTCGATGACGGCGCCATTGCGATCGCGCGTGACCGAAACCAGTTGTGACACGAACCTTATGGTGACCTGCGCGGTCTTGCCCCGCAGGTCGGCGTCGGTGATATCGGACTTGTCGATTGACACGAAGCGGCTTTCGCTGGTCTCGCCTCTGGCCTCGCGATCGCGGATCGCCGCCTCGAACCCGTCATACACGTCCCGCGACAACAGATTCTTGAGGGGCCGGCGATCGCCTTCCGCATAGGCCGTGACGATCATCTCGTAGGCGGTGCGGGCGCCCGCGATGAAGTGCTTGCCATCAAAGGTCCTGTCCTCGCGGGCGATGGCGTCCAGGCCGGCCGCAACCGGAGAGTCGGGAGCGGCCAATCCGCTCCAGCGATCCGCCGGCGGCGCGGCAGCCTCGGGGGGCCGCGGTACCGGCTCGGCGCTACGGCCCGGCAGGCTCACCACGTTGTCGCTGGTCGGCGGCCGGTCATTATTTGCCGAGGGACGCAAGCTGTCGCGCGCTGAGTAGGGGTCATAGGGCGGCCGCTCGCGCCCGGTGCGCTGGCCCAGCACACTGCGAAGCTTCACGAAAATCACCACGGCGATCGTGGCATATATGATCCACCAGAAATCGAACACGTCTTGCATGCTTTCGCAGCTGTGACGACCAAGCGGTCAACACCTAGAGGTCAGCAAAAGGTCCGCCGACCGGCAGCTATCGAGCGGAACTCGGCTCCATGCCCTGTTTGGCTCCGTGCCCTATGTAAGCACGCACCCGGATTGAACCAATGGCGCAGGCCGATACTCGAGCGCAACAATAAACGATCGCTTCCACCGCGCCAACAGATCGGTCCGCAGAGAGCGATGCGGCCAGAACATGGGGATATTGCGGCTGACCACGACGGGCCCGCTACGCGTGCAAATCCTCAGGAACTTCAGGGCTTTGCAGCACCCCTCCGGGTCCCGTAGCGGAGCCACTAAGCCGCACAGCTCTGGGAAATCGCCGACGCGGGGCCGGGCACGGTATTCGCGCGTTTCCAGCGCGCCTTGAGGTTTGAGCGTCCTTGTTCGCGCCGGGCCCCTATGTTAGCCCACCGGGCGCGCGATACCGCGGTCCTCAAATGCAGCAAAACGGGCGGAGACGGAGCTTATGACCATGGCGACCAATGGCGGTGAGCAGCCGCAAGGGCAGGGAAATGCGCCGCAGCTCAACATCCTCGCTCAGTACATCAAGGATTTTTCCTTCGAAAACCCCAACGCACCGCGTTCGCTGGCCGCGAGCCAGACGCAGCCCGCCATCAATATCCAGATCAATGTCGGGGTAGGACAGCTTGCCGCCACCGACTTCGAAGTGTCGCTGAAGCTCGAAGGCAAGGCGGAAAGCACCGATCAGTCCACGTTGCTGTTTGCGTTCGATCTGACTTATTCGGGCGTGTTTCGCATACAGAACGTGCCGCAGGAGCAACTGCATCCGGTCGTGATGATCGAATGCCCCCGGCTCCTGTTTCCCTTCGCGCGCGAGATCATCGCCAGCGCAGTGCGCGGCGGGGGCTTTCCGCCATTGCTGCTTGATCCGGTCGATTTCGTCGCGCTCTATCAACAGCGCATGGCGCAGATGCAGAGCCAAGGGACCGGGGTCGCCACCTGATCGGCGGTGTGCCGAAATTCCTTCAGGGCGCCTGGACGTAGTCGCGCCAGATCGCTTTCTCGCCAAGCGTCGCGCGGAATTCGGCGTGCGCGGCCAGATCTGCCGCAGAGAGGCGCGGCGGCAAGGCGATCGGCCGCGGCTTGATCACGATCGCCCGCCCGTTAGCGGCGGCGCTGCGCTCGCTGCCGGCTTCCACCAGGATAAGCTGCGCCTGTCGGCCACCAACCAGCTCAAGATAGACCTCAGCCAGGATCTCGGCATCAAGCAGGGCGCCGTGCTTTACGCGACGGGTATTGTCGATGCCATAGCGCAGGCAAAGGTCGTCGAGCCGGTTCGAGCTGCCCGGATGCTTGCGACGCGCGAGCATCAGCGTGTCGACCATGCGTTCGCGCGCGATCGCGATGCGGCCGGCGCGTTCGAGCTCGGCATTGATGAAACCAAGATCGAATGCGGCGTTGTGGGCAACGAGCGGCGCGTCGCCGATGAAGGCCATCAGATCATCGACCGCCTCGGCAAAGAACGGCTTGTCTTTCAGAAACTCGATGGACAGCCCATGCACCGCGAATGCCTCAGCCGGCATGTCGCGCTCAGGATTGAAATAGCGATGAAAGGTCTGACCGCTGGGGATGCGGTTGAGCAGCTCGATGCAGCCGAGCTCGACCACGCGATGCCCTTGATAGGGATCAAGTCCGGTCGTTTCGGTATCGAGCACGATCTCGCGCATCGTCTATGGTCTTGCCGGTGGGGTGAAACGAATCACCTTCGTGTAGGCATATTAGCAACCATGCGCAGAATTTCTTGCACCTGGGCGCGGGCCGTCTCAAAGCCGCGCGACGTATCCACCACGAAATCGGCGCGCTTGCGCTTTTCGTCATCGGACATCTGCCGCGCCAATAGCGCGTCAAGCTTGTCCGGCGTCATTCCCGGCCGCGCCATCACACGCTCGCGCTGAATATCGGGCGGTGCCGATACCACCACCACGGCATCGACCCGCTCATCGCCGCCGGTCTCAAACAGGAGCGGGATATCAAGCACCACGATCGGAGCGCCGGCAGCCTCGGCCTGCGCAAGAAAGCGCTGCTTGGCCGCGCTGACCAATGGATGCACGATTGCCTCGAGGCGCTTCAAGGCCGCCGGGTCATTGACGATGCGCGCCGCGAGCTTGCGGCGATCGACCTTGCCGCCCGCCGTGGTGCCCGGGAAGGCCTCCTCGATCGGTACGACAGCCTCGCCCTCATAAAGACGATGCACCACCGCATCGGCATCATGCACCGGTACCCCGGCTTCGGCAAAGAAGCCCGCCGTGGTGGATTTTCCCATCCCGAGCGACCCGGTGAGCCCAAGGATGAACATCAGAGCTGCCCTAGAGAGCCAAATATCCCGCGCGCCGCAAGTAGTCTAACAGCGGCAGCAAGGGCAGGCCGAGGATCGTGAAATGATCGCCTTCGATGCGGTCGAACAGCGTGATGCCAAGGCCTTCGACCTGATAGCCGCCGACGCTCGCCGTCACCGCCGATCCGGCGGCTTCGAGATAGGCATCGAGGAATCGGTCGGAGAAATCCCGCATGGTCAGTCGCGCAGTCGCGCAGCTCTGAAACAGAACCGTCTGACCGCTCGCCACCACGACTGCGGAATGAAGCTCATGGGTGCAGCCTCGCAAACGCCGCAGCTGCTCCCGGGCTGCCGACATATCCTGCGGCTTGGTGAAGAGCACGGGCCCCAGCGCCAAGGTCTGGTCAGCGCCGACCACAAGCCGATCCCGGTTCTGGCCCGCAATCGCCAGTGCCTTGGCGTGCGCCAGCATTGTGGCGATTGCCTCGGGCGCCTGGGCTCCGGCTTGCGCCTCGATGCCTCGCTCATCGATATCCGCCGGCGTGATGTCGAGCGGGATTCCGGCCGCAGCGAGAACCGCACGCCGGCTGGCGCTGCGCGAAGCGAGCAACAGCGGCTTTGCGGCAAGCCAGAGGCCCATGCGATCAAGCCCCGTGGTCCAGCTCAAAGCGCCGGCAGGCGGCGGCGCTCGGCCAGCAGCTTGAGCACGGCTGCAGCGGTTTCCTCGATCGATCGCCGCGTGACATCGATGATTGGCCAATTGTGCTTGGCGCACAGGCGCCGCGAGAAGGTGACTTCCTCGGTCACGGCCTGACGATCGATATACTGATCGTCGTCGTGATGCGACCTGAGGCCGAGCAAGCGGTTCTGCCGGATCTGCACGATCCGTTCGGGGCTGGCATAGAGCCCAACCACCAGCGGCTTCTTCAGATTCTCGACCTGCGGGGCGATGGTGATGCCCGGCACCAGGGGAACATTCCCGGTCTTGATGCCGCGATTGGCCAGATAGATGGAGGTCGGCGTCTTCGACGTGCGCGAGATGCCGACCAGAACCACGTCGGCATCCTCAAGCTCTTCGATCAGCTGCCCATCATCGTGCAGCATGGTGTAATTGAGAGCGTCGATCCGCTTGAAATAGTCCGCGTTCAGGGTGTGCTGTGCGCCGACCCGGTGGCTGGTCTCGGTGCCCAGATAGGAGCGCATCAGCTGCAGCACGGGACCCAAGATGGAGAGGCAGGGTAGGCTGAGCTCGCGGCAATGGTCCTCGAGCCGTTTTACCAGGTCCTCTTCGAGCAGCGTGTAGAGGACGATGCCCGGCGCCTCCTCGATCTCCGCGAGCGCCCGGTCGAGCTGCTTCTGGGTGCGCACCAGCGGGTAGACGTGCTCGACGGCCGACATCTTGGTGTATTGAGCCGTCGCCGCCCGTGCGACCGTCGTCAAGGTCTCGCCGGTCGCATCCGAGACGAGATGAAGGTGGAAATAGCTGCCGGTGCGATGGGGCATGGGTGGCGCCGGGGCCGCCTTACGCCGGGATAAGCTGTTAAAGGCTGGGGACGAGGCCCTGCCACCGGCGCTGCGGCGGAGCCTATGGCTGTCATGATATGCAGGCTTTCCCCAACGCTGCCAAGGGGACGGGGAGATGGAGAGGCGGGCGGAAGAGTGGTGATATGTGAATTGGCTGTGGGAAGACCCGCAAGAATATGCTCGCAATCGCCGCTCCCTTGCGTCAGCTGGCGTGGTCGCAGGCGACTACCCGAACGGCTGCGTGGATCGGGTGCTTGTGGGGTCTTGGTGGACGATCTGTTGACGACCATGCATGAGTCCAATCCACCGCCTAAGAATCATAACAAGAAGATTCAAATTTAGTTTTGAGGAAGAAAGGGTCCCGAGGGAGAGACTGTGAAGAAACCCATTCTCGATGTGCTGGGCGGTGTCGGGTGCTCTCCACCGCCGATCTGGCTGATGCGCCAGGCGGGACGTTACCTGCCGGAATATCGCGCCGTGCGCGAAAAGGCCGGGGGCTTTCTGGACCTCGTGATGACTCCCGCATTAGCCGCGGAGGTGACCCTGCAGCCGATCCGACGGTTTGGCTTCGACGCCGCGATCCTGTTCTCCGACATCCTGGTCGTGCCGCATGCGCTGGGTCAGGCCTTGCGTTTCGCGGTGGGCGAGGGACCGCAACTTGACCCGATCCCGGACGGGGCTGCCGTTAGCCGGCTGGCGGGTGAGCTTGACCACAAGTTGCTCGACCCGATCTATGAGACGGTCGCCCTGGTCAAGGCCAAGCTTCCGCAAGAAACGACCTTGCTTGGGTTCTGCGGGGCGCCTTGGACGGTCGCCTGCTACATGGTGGCTGGACACGGCACGCCAGATCAGGCGCCGGCGCGTCTGTTCGCGGCGCGCGATCCCGCAGGTTTCGGCAGGCTGATCGACATTTTGGTCGATGCCTCGGCCGCCTATCTGGTTCGGCAACTGCAGGCGGGCGCCGAGGCAGTGCAGATATTCGATACCTGGGCGGGCGTGCTGGGTCCCGACGAATTCGCACGCTGGTGTGTCGAGCCGTGTGCGCGGCTTGTCGCCGAGGTGCGCAGACAGGTGCCGGACGCGAAGATGATCGGGTTTCCGCGCGGCGCCGGCACTTTGCTGGAAACGTACCTCCAGGGTGTGCGGGTCGACGGCGTCGGCCTTGATTGGACCGTGAACCGATCTCTGGCGCGGAATTGGATCCGCAATGGTGTTGCGGTGCAGGGAAACCTGGATCCCTTAGTGCTGGTCGCCGGCGGGGCTGCCCTTGATCGCTCAATCGACGCCGTGCTGGCGGGCTTCGCGGGCGCGCCGCACATTTTCAATCTGGGCCACGGCATCTTGCCGGAAACCCCAATCGGCCATGTGGAGCGGATGATCGCCCGGGTACGCGGCGCCGGCCGGAACTGAGGAATCAGCAGTGTACGAATGGGCCAAGGCGCTGCACGTGATCGCGGTCATCGCGTGGATGGCCGGGATGCTCTATCTGCCGCGCCTGTTCGTGTACCACAGTGTGGCTGAGCCGGGCTCCAAGCAATCGGAGACCTTCAAGGTGATGGAGCGGCGTCTGCTCAAGGCCATCATCAATCCCGCCATGGTGGCGACCTGGGTGCTGGGTCTTGGCCTGGCATGGGGGGGCGGTTGGTTCAGTAGCCATTGGCTTCAGGCCAAGATCATTCTGGTGCTGCTGCTGTCTGCCGCACACGGACTGTTTGTCCGTTGGGTCAAAGATTTTGCCGCCGACCGGAACCGGCACAGCCAAAGATTCTATCGGATTATCAATGAGGTACCAACACTCCTCATGATCGGCATCGTGATCTTGGTGGTGGTCAAGCCGTTCTAAGCATCTCTAAATAATGAAACGCATCGGCTGTGGACCCTTGCGCAACGAACGTTGTTTTCATATGTTTGTGGCATCTCCCCGAACGCAGGCAGATGCAAACCAGTGCCGGTCCGCGTAAGTGGGACCTGCCGCTGCATCGGGCCAGATGGCCCTAGGCCTCTCCCTAGATCTGCGATCTCCCCCCGCCGCGCGCCGACCAGCCATTCTGTTTGCTGCCTCGCCGCCGGTCATTCCAACAGGACTCTACCCGCATGCGGGAAATGAAACTCCAGGACCTCAAGGCCAAGACTCCGGCCGAGCTTGTCTCCTTTGCGGAGGAGCTCGAGGTCGAAAATGCCAGCACCATGCGCAAGCAAGAGCTGATGTTTGGCATCCTCAAGCAACTGTCGATGCGCGAGACCGATATCGTCGGCGAAGGTGTGGTCGAAGTGCTGCCCGACGGCTTTGGCTTCTTGCGCTCGCCGGAAGCGAATTACCTGCCCGGTCCCGACGACATCTACGTATCGCCTTCGCAAATCCGTCGCTTCGGCCTGCGCACCGGCGACACGCTCGACGGCCATATCCGCAGCCCCAAAGAGGGCGAGCGGTACTTTGCCCTGCTCAAGGTCAACACGATCAATTTCGAAGACCCCGAGAAGGCGCGTCACAAGGTCAACTTCGACAATCTGACGCCGCTTTATCCGGATGAACGGCTCAACATGGAGCACGATAATCCGACCTCGAAGGATTTGTCGGCCCGCGTCATCGACATCGTGTCACCCATCGGCAAGGGTCAGCGGGCGCTCATCGTTTCACCGCCACGCACCGGCAAGACGGTGCTGCTGCAGAACATCGCCCATTCGATCACTGCCAATCACCCTGAATGCTATCTGATCGTGCTGCTCATCGATGAGCGGCCCGAGGAAGTCACCGACATGCAGCGCTCGGTGAAAGGCGAGGTCGTGTCGTCGACTTTCGATGAGCCGGCCGCACGCCACGTACAGGTCGCCGAGATGGTCATCGAGAAGGCCAAGCGCCTGGTCGAGCACGGCCGCGACGTGGTGATCCTGCTCGATTCCATCACGCGGCTCGGGCGCGCCTACAACACGGTGGTGCCTTCCTCCGGAAAGGTGTTGACAGGCGGTGTCGATGCCAATGCGCTGCAACGGCCGAAGCGTTTCTTCGGAGCCGCCCGCAACATCGAGGAAGGCGGGTCGCTCACCATTATCGCCACAGCGCTGATCGACACGGGCAGCCGCATGGACGAGGTGATCTTCGAAGAGTTCAAAGGCACCGGCAATTCGGAAATCATTCTCGATCGCAAGGTTGCCGATAAACGCACCTTCCCGGCCATCGACATCACGCGTTCGGGCACCCGCAAGGAGGAACTGCTGACCTCGCCCGATCAGCTCAAGAAGATGTACGTGCTCCGCCGCATCCTCAATCCGATGGGCACCATGGATGCGATCGACTTCCTGCTCGACAAGCTGCGCAACACCAAGAGCAACGCTGAATTCTTCGAATCCATGAACACCTGATCGCTACTGCTTGCCCGGCCGCATGGCCGCAAGCGTTTGCGCGAGTTGCTCGGTGGTGGTGACCGGCAGCGAGCAGCTCTGTCCTACGCACACGAAGGCTGCGGGGCCGGTCACGCTCTTGAGCTTCTCTTGCACGGGATGGTGCATCGGCAGCGCGCTTCCCGATGTGGCGCGCAGCACAACGCGGTCGAGGAATGGAAGCTTGAGGGCTGCTGTCGCCAATGCATCAGCTTCCGGACCGTCTCCGACCACCACGATCTCAGCCGCGCGCAAGCGCAAATCCAGCGTGTTCACCAGCGCTAGGTGCATGAACAGGTTCTCATTTGCGATCGGCAGGAGACCATCGAAGAGCCGATCGGCTTGCTCACGCCAGGCGTCCTGTCCGCTGTAGAAGGCGAGGCGGACCAAATTCTCGGCTGCGACCGAATTGGCGTTTGGTGTGGCTTCGTCGCTGATCGAGTTGGGCCGGAGCACCAAACCCTCCGCATCGTCAGCGGTGAGAAAATATCCGCCCGTTGCCGGATTGGCGTAGTGGCGGTCGAGCGTCGCCTGCCAGGCAAGCGCGCGCTCAAGATGGCCGGCCTCGCCGGTCGCCTCGAACAGCGCCAGCGCCGCACGGATCATGGCCGCGTGATCCGAAGCCAGTCCCGGGAACAGCAATCGTCCCTCGCGCCACGAGTGTCCGAGGCGATCCCCGTGGGCCATTCGGGCATCGATGAACAGGAAGGCGCGGGCCGCAGCTTCGCGCCAGGAGGGCTCGTTGAAAGCAAGGCCGGCGCGCACGAGAGCGGCGATCATCAGACCGTTCCAGTCGGCCAGGACCTTGTCGTCGAGCCCCGGCCGGACGCGCTTGCTGCGCGCCGCCAGCAATTTGGCTCGCAGCTCGGCGAGCCTCGGCTCGTCATCCATGCTGCGCGGTAAGTCTTTGAGACGATTGAGAATATTGTGACCCTCGAAGTTGCCATCCGGGGTCACATCGTAGCGGCTCGCAAAAAATTTGGCGTCATCTAGTCCCAAACTCTGTTCGATCTCGGCAAGCGACCAGACGTAGAACTTACCCTCCTCGCCTTCCGAGTCCGCATCGAGCGAGGCGCAGAACGCGCCCTCAGGTGTGGTCATCTCCCGCGTCAGCCAACCCACGGTTTCGCGCGCCCGCGCGCGGAAGAGCTCACGGCCGGAGCGCTGATAAGCGAGGCCCAGCAGCTCCAACAGCAAGGCGTTGTCGTAAAGCATCTTCTCGAAGTGCGGGACGAGCCAGAATTCGTCGACAGAATAGCGAGAGAACCCGCCCGCCAGATGGTCGTAGATGCCGCCTTGGCAGAGGTGCTCGAGCGTGAGCTCGACCGCTGCGAAATACCGCGACTCACCAGTGCGCTCGCCCGCACGCCACAAGAATTCGAGCATCATCGCCTGTGGAAACTTGGGTGCGCCGCGCAAGCCGCCATGCACCGGATCAATCATCCCACCGATCTGGGCAGCCGCGCGGTCAAGCTCTGCAGCACCGACCGTGACCCGCCCGACCGGACGAGCGCTGGCGCTGAGCCGTCCCATGAGGGCAGCGCGATTCTGCTCAACGCTCTGCGGCTCTTCGTGGAAGACGCGCGCCACGTTGCGCAGGACATCCACGAAGCCGGGTCGTCCATAGCGGCTGGTATTGGGGAAATAGGTGCCGCCCCAAAAGGGCTCGCCATCGGGCGTCAAGAACATCGTCAGCGGCCAGCCGCCGCGCTCGCCCATGAGGTGCAGCGCCGACATATAGATCTGGTCGATGTCGGGACGCTCCTCGCGGTCGACTTTGATGTTGACGAAAAGCTCGTTCATGACGGCGGCCGTCGCCTCATCCTCAAAGCTCTCGTGCGCCATCACGTGGCACCAGTGGCAGGCGGCGTAGCCGACCGAGAGCAGGATCGGCTTGTTGGCACGCTTCGCTTCGGCAAGCGCGGCCGGTCCCCAAGGCCACCAATCCACCGGATTGGATTTGTGCTGCAGCAGGTAGGGACTGGTTTCCTGGCCGAGCCGGTTGTCGGGCCGGTCAGGGGGTTGCGCTCGAGGTGCTGACATGGGCTTTCAGGTCGCGTTCGGGTTTTGGTTAAGATAACGCACGAGCGTGCGTAGCGCTGAGAATCATTGGGAGCAAAATCTGAGCGTGAGCGCCGAGCGCGACACGATCTTTGCCCTGTCATCGGGCCGGCCGCCTGCCGCCATTGCGGTCATCCGGATTTCCGGGCCGGCGGCGCGGCGTGCTTTGGAGGCAACATGCGGACGCGTCCCACAGCCGCGCCAGGCGACGTTTGCCCGCCTCATCGATCCGACCAGCCGGGAGCTGATCGACGAGGCCCTGGTGCTCTGGTTTCCGGGGCCCCGCAGCGAAACCGGGGAGGATATGGCGGAGCTGCAGGTGCACGGCGGTCGCGCGATTCTTGCGCGGCTGTTCGACCTGCTCGGGAGTCTCAAGGACTTCCGGCCGGCCCAGGCGGGGGAATTCACGCGTCGCGCGTTCCTCAATGGCCGGCTTGATCTGACCGAAGTCGAGGGCCTGGGGGACCTGATCAATGCCGACACGGAAGCGCAACGGCGACAGGCGCTGCGGCAATTCAAAGGATTGCTGGGAGAGCGGGCTGAAAGCTGGCGCGGCCGGATGATCGAGGCTTTGGCCCAGGTCGAGGCAGCCATCGATTTTGTGGACGAGGACGATGTGCCGAAGGATTTGATCGCGCGCGCCTGCGCGATCATCGGTCCGTTGGCGGACGAGATTGGGGCGGCACTGGGCGGGCAGGGAGAGCGCCTCCGTGAGGGTCTTGTGGTTGCCATTGTCGGACCGCCGAATGTTGGCAAATCGACGCTGCTCAACCGGCTCGCCCGGCGCGAGGCGGCCATTGTATCCCCGCATGCAGGAACCACCCGTGACGTCATCGAGGTACATCTCGATCTGGCGGGCTTTCCGATCATCCTGCGCGACACCGCCGGACTACGCGAGGCCTCCGACCCCGTTGAGCAGGAGGGGCTCAGGCGGGCGCAACGGGCGATGGCCGACGCCGACCTGGTGCTTTGGGTAATGGATCCGGCGACGGTAGCGAAGCCGGAGATTGCGGAGCGATCTCACCCGAGTGCCGAATGTTGGATGGTGCTGAACAAGACCGACCTGCTCTCGGCTGCCGCAGTTGCGGACGCTGCAAGGCTCGCTGGCAGTCACCGCCTGTTAACCATATCTGCAAAAACCGGTGAGGGGACCGACGCACTGCTGCAGGCGTTGGGCGAATTCGGCGAGGTTTTCTTCACCAGTACGCCGGGCATCGTCACTCGCGAACGTCATCGCGTGGCATTGCGCGAGGCCAGGCAAGCCCTGGAGGCGGCCCTTAGGCTTGGACCCGGCGGCGCAGAGGAGCTGATCGCCGAGCAGATCCGTGTCGCCGCGCGCGCGATGGAGCGGCTCTCTGGCCGCATCGGGGTCGAGGACATTTTGGACGTCATCTTCCGCGACTTCTGCATTGGGAAGTGATCGGCTCGCGACGGATTTGCCCGCGGATGGCAACCGACCGCTAATCATGTTTCACGTGAAACGGGGCGTTCGTCGCGCCGCATCAGTTTTGACCATGCGGGCACGCCGCAATACAAGGCGTCAGGCAAAGGGATGTTTCATGGACGCCGGTTCGGACGCGAAGCTCGATGTCGTGGTAGTTGGCGGTGGCCATGCGGGCTGCGAGGCGGCGGCCGCAGCTGCGCGGATGGGGGCGCGGACCGCATTGGTCACACACCGTTTCGCCACCATTGGGGTGATGTCGTGCAATCCGGCGATTGGCGGCCTCGGCAAGGGGCACCTGGTAAGGGAGATCGACGCGCTCGATGGATTGATGGGGCGCGTGGCCGATCGCGGCGGGATTCAATTCCGGGTGCTCAATCGGCGCAAGGGGCCAGCAGTGCGTGGGCCGCGCGCCCAGGCGGATCGCGCTCGGTACGCTGCCGCGATGCAAGAGGCGATCGCCGCCATCCCCAACCTTACCGTGATCGAAGCGGAAGCTGATGACCTGCTCATAGCCGACGGCCGCGTTACCGGGCTGCGTCTTGGAGACGGGCGCGCAATTACGGCTGCGGCTGTGGTGCTCACCACGGGGACCTTCCTGCGCGGCCTTATTCATATCGGCGAGCGGAGGATCGCCGCTGGTCGGGTAGGCGAAGCGCCAGCGATTGGGCTCGCCCACACGCTGGAGAGGCTTGGCTTTGCGTTGGGGCGGCTCAAGACCGGGACGCCACCGCGATTGGATGGACGCACTATCGACTGGGACGCTGTTGAGCTGCAGCCCGGCGACGAACCGCCGGAACCGTTCTCGACGCTGACCGAGCGCATCGAAAATCCGCAAGTGGCTTGCGGTATCACCCGCACCAATGCGGCGACCCACGAGATCATTCGCGCCAACGTGCACCGCTCACCGATGTATTCAGGTCAGATTGCCAGCCGCGGTCCGCGCTACTGCCCGTCAGTCGAGGACAAAATCGTGCGCTTCGGTGACCGCGAAGGGCATCAAATCTTCCTGGAACCGGAGGGCCTCGAGGACACCACCGTCTATCCGAACGGGATCTCCACCTCGCTGCCGGAAGATGTCCAGCTGGCACTGGTGGCGACCATCCAGGGCCTGGAGAAGGCGCGGGTGATCCGCCCGGGTTACGCCATCGAGTACGATTATGTGGACCCGCGCGAGCTTAAGGCCACCCTCGAAACCAAGCGTCTGCGCGGCTTATTTCTTGCCGGCCAGATCAACGGCACCACCGGTTATGAGGAGGCTGCGGCCCAAGGCCTAGTGGCAGGGCTCAACGCGGCCGCACGCGCCGGCGATGGAGCGGAGATCACCTTCGATCGGGCCGACGGCTATCTGGCGGTCCTGATCGATGATCTGGTCACGCGTGGGGTAACCGAGCCCTATCGGATGTTCACCTCGCGTGCGGAATATCGATTGACCCTGCGCGCCGACAATGCGGATCAGCGGCTCACCCAAAAGGGCATTGCCTTGGGCTGCATCGGGGCCGCGCGCAGCCGAGCGCACGCAGAGAAGATGGCCGAGCTGGCGGCCGCGCGCGCCTACGCGGCCTCGGTGTCGCTTACGCCCACGGAGGCCAATCGGCACGGGCTTGCCCTCAATGCCGACGGACAGCGGCGGAGCGGTTTCGAGCTCTTGTCCTATCCGCACGTCGGCATCCGGGACTTGGCGCGCATCTGGCCAGCTTTCGGCCAGATCGCGCCGAAGATCGCCGAGCAGCTCGAGATCGATGCCAAATACGCAGTCTATCTCGACCGGCAGGCGGCCGATATTCAGGCGTTTCGTCGTGATGAAAATCTCGAGCTGCCGGAAGAGATCGATTACGCGCGGCTCAGCGGTCTCTCCAGCGAGATCAAACAAAAGCTGCAAGCGATCCAGCCTCGCACACTCGCGCAAGCCGGTCGTATCGACGGCATGACGCCCGTCGCGCTCACGTTATTGTTGGCACATGTGCGGCGCGAGCGCCGAGCATCCAAATCCTCACGCGCCGCGCAAGGCGCCTGATGCAGGGGCGGGCGCGTTCGCGAGTGGCTCGCGATCACGCTTGAAGCAGCATGCCGCCTAAGGGTGAACCGACCAGCGACCGCGCGGAGGCGCTAGCGTTAACGCCTGTTTCACGTGAAACAGAAAGTCGTCTCGATCAGTTCGTCGCGCTGTTGCTGGCGTGGCAGCGAACAACGAATCTGATCGCACCCTCGACCGTCTCCACATTGTGGACGCGCCACATCGCAGATTCGCTGCAGCTTCTCGACCTGGCACCGCATGCTAAAGTCTGGATCGACATGGGCTCGGGCGCCGGCTTTCCGGGCTTGATGATCGCGTGTGCGCTCGGTGAGAGAGCCGAGCGGGTGGTGCATCTCGTCGAAAGCAATGCCAAGAAGGCAGCTTTCCTGCGCGCGGCCATCGCGGTGACGCGGGCGCCGGCGCGCGTTCACGCCATGCGGATGCAGAAATTCGTGGAAAGTTTTGCCGGCAAGGCAGACGTTGTGACCGCGCGTGCGGTTTCTCCCTTAAGGTTACTTTTTGCTGAATGCTCGGGCCTGCTCGGGGACGGAACACTGGGTCTCTTTCCCAAAGGACAAGATGTAGAGGCAGAATTGACCGAAGCCTCTAAATATTGGAAGATAAAGGCCGATCTTGTCCCCAGCAGAACCGACCCCACGGGGCGCATCGTGGTCGTCCACGCCTTACTGCCGGCCGGCCAAAGGTTTTAAATTGAGTCTTGATTTTGCGAGGATGTGCCGGGCGGATGGGTTGATGACGCAAACGACCGATACCCCGACAGCGGAGCACGCTCATTCCACGCCACCGGCCAGTCCGAGCGTGGTGCCGAAGCCACCACGTGTGCTGGCCATCGCCAATCAAAAAGGCGGCGTGGGCAAGACAACGACCGCGATCAATCTCGGCACGGCGCTTGCGGCCATCGGCGAGCGCGTTCTCATCATCGATCTCGACCCGCAAGGCAATGCCTCGACCGGCTTAGGGATAGATCGCCGCAGCCGCCAGCATTCAACCTATGACGTGCTGATCGGCGAAGCGCGCTTGCGCGACGCGATCCTGCCGACCGCGGTACCGCGGCTTTTCATCGCGCCCTCCACGATGGATCTATCCGGCCTCGAATTGCAGATGAGCCAGGCGCGCGATCGCGCCGTGCGGCTGCGCAGCGCGCTGGCGCCGCTCAACGCCGCATGCGGCGAGGGCAGCGATTTCACTTATGTGCTGGTCGACTGCCCGCCTTCGCTCAACTTGCTCACCGTCAACGCCATGGCCTCCGCGCACGCGATCCTGGTGCCGCTGCAATGCGAGTTTTTTGCGCTGGAAGGCCTGTCGCAGTTGATCAAGACGGTCGATCAGGTGAAGGAGACGCTCAATCCGGGTCTCATCATCCACGGCATCGTGCTCACCATGTACGATGCGCGCAACAATCTCGCCAACCAGGTGGTCGCGGACGTGCGCGAGTTCATGGGCCGCAAGGTCTATGACACCATCATCCCACGCAATGTTCGCGTTTCGGAAGCTCCGTCCTACGGCAAGCCGGTGCTCGTCTACGATCTCAAATGCGTCGGCAGCGAAGCCTATCTGCGACTCGCGACCGAGATCATCCAGCGCGAGAAGGAATTGCGCAACGATCCCGGAGGCAGCGGTAGCGCGCCCGCGCCGCAGGTCGCGTGAAGTTTCTTCAGCGAGCAAGTGTGAAGCGCGTCGATCGAAATCGTGAAGTCGGAAAGCGTGATGCGAAATTCGGGGGATCCCGGCATGGCGGATGAGCAAGCGAGATCGCGACTGGGGCGCGGCCTCGCTGCGCTCATGGGCGATGTCGGTGAAGAGACAAAGAAGACCACCGAGCCCGGCCGCGGCCACCGCCGCGTGCCAATCGAATTCCTGCAGCCGAACCCGCGCAACCCGCGACGTAATTTCATCGAATCCGAGCTCGACGAGCTCGCCGCTTCCATGCGCGAGCGCGGAATCATCCAGCCGATCGTGGTGCGCCCGGTGCGTGGCGTGGCCGATGCTTACGAGATCATCGCGGGCGAGCGCCGCTGGCGAGCGGCGCAACGCGCCGGCTTGCATGTGGTCCCGATCGTTCCGCTCGAGGTCAGCGACGATGAGGCGCTGCAGCTCGCCATCATCGAGAACGTGCAGCGCACCGATCTCAATCCACTGGAGGAAGCGGCCGGCTATCAGTCGCTCGCAAACGAGTTCGGGCACAGTCAGGATGAGATCGCCAAGGTGGTCGGCAAGAGCCGCAGCCACGTGGCCAATACGCTGCGCCTTTTGAAGCTGCCGCCTTCGGTCCAGGCTTATATCGGGTCGGGCAAGATTTCCGCCGGCCATGCCCGCATGCTGATCGGCCAGCCCGATCCGGAGCGGCTGGCGCGCGAGATCGTGGAGCGCGGCCTCAACGTGCGGCAGGTCGAAGCCTTGGCGCAGGAGCGTGCCCAGGCTTCCGGCAAGGCAAGCAGATCACGTCAGCGTACCGTCAAGGATGCCGACACAGCGGCGTTGGAGAAGCGTCTTTCGGATGCGCTCGGGCTTGCGGTCAGTATCGATCATCGCGGGCAGGGCGGCGTGCTCAGCATCCGCTATCGCGGCGTCGACCAGCTCGACGAAGTGATCCGGCGATTAGAAAGCTGTTAGGGGAGAGGGGGGAAATTTGGGCGTCGCGTGGTTCGCAACCAAAGCCGCGGCGCTCGGGCTGTTTGCTCGCATGCGCGCATGGCGTACGCGGGGGATCGGCTGGGTTTTCATCCTGCTCGGTGCGCGGCCGGCATTGAGCGAGGGTAGGCAACGCCTGAGGCTTACTCCCTTCGGCGCGCAGTGACGGCGAGCGACAGCAAGGCGCGCTGGGCGATTGTCTCGGCCAGACCAGCCTTGCGGCGCGCTTCGAACGACGCGTCAGCAAGCTGTGTCATGGCGCGCTCGAGCCGCGCTGCGGTCCAGTTCTTGAGCGCTGTTTCCACGGCCCCCTTGCGACTGAAGTGAACTGGCGGCGTCATTGTCTCCAGGGTCGCGGTGACGGACTTTCCGTCCTCGATCGTGAGGCGCGCTTTGTGCAGCACGCTGATCTGCCGCAGGGCTGCTGAAATGATGCTGGCCGCCGAGGTCCCGGCGGTCGCGGCCTTGTTGAACTGAATTTCGACCGCATCGGTCTTGCCCGCGAAGCTCGCGTCGATGAGCTCGTCGAGAGCAAGGGACGAGGCATCCGCGATGACGGCGATCACGTCATCGAGCTCGACGCGCTCGCGTCCGCGTGCATAGAGAGCAAGCTTGCGCACCTCGCTGCGCGAGGCGAGGCGGTCGCCGCCGAGCAGCGGGACCAGTGCCGCGCGCGCATGCGGTGCGATCGTAAGTCCGGCATCGCGCATCTCATCGTCGATGATGCGATGGATATCGCGCTCTGCATCCGCGTAGCAGGGCAACGCCACCGCGCAGGCGGCGCGCTCGCAGATTGCGCGTAGCGGCGCGTTGCGCTTAAGGTCGCCGGCTTCGATTACGACCCGACAGTCGGGCGAAGGGGCGGCAAGCAGCGCCTCGACGGCAGGCATGAAATTGCGTGGACCGGCTTTGACCCAAACGGCGCGCCGGCCGCCGAGCAACGGGATGGTGTTGGCTTCCTCGACCAACCGCGTCGGCTCGGCCGCAAGCTCATCGCCGGATAAGCGCGCCAACGCGAATGGATCGCGCGGATCGTCGACGGCTCCGTGCACCAGGGCTTCGGCCCGCTCGCGCACCAAGCCCGCGTCGGGACCGAACACCAACACGACTGGGCGCGCCGGATCGGGCCGCGCCATGAAGGCATCGACCTGACCGGCTTTGAGCGCTGTCATTCGCGACCTATTCTCGACCTTATGGGTCAGGTGCCGGCCGCGAAGTATGAGGCAAGCCGCGACCGGATATTATCGGCGATCACCTTGGCGGCGCGCGTCTCCGCGTCGCGCAAGCCGCGCAGCCGGGCAAAGCGCTGCTCCTGACCAGGTATGTCATAGGAGACCCGGGCGAAGGTCTGCCCGGTGACCACCTGCTTGCCGGAGGCGATTTCCGTAAGCGTATAGCTTGCATTAATGCCGTAGTTCTCGATCGAAGGCCGCGTGGTCGTAGTGTCGACAATGATGTCGGCGACGGTCGAGCTCATTTTCACGGTCAGCGTGTAGGCTGGGCGCGCCTCGTCATTGCCGCCCGTCAGCCCAAATATCAGCGCGTTGCGCAACTCGACCGCCAGGCGCGCCTCGTCGCTGCCCTTGGCGGCATCGATCTGTCGGACCTCGACAGTTGACAGGGCGGCCCGCAGGCTCGGGGTGGTGCCGCCCTCAAGCGCGTGATCGCCATACAATGGCTGGAAGCAGCCGCCCAGGCATGCAGCCAGTGCCGCTATCGCGAGCGTGCCAGCAAACCGGCCAGATCGATCAGGCCACCCCATAGCCGCAAACCACCCCCGCCCCGTCACGCCACCACATTGACGATCCGCCCCGGGATCACGATCACCTTCTTGGGCGGCTTGCCGTCCAGCGTTCGTTTTACCGCATCGAGCGCCAGAACGGCAGCCTCGATCGCTGGGATTGTGGCATCCCGCCCAACCGTCACGTCGGCGCGCTTCTTGCCATTGATTTGGACCGGAAGTGTGACGGTCGCCTCGACCAAAAGACTAGGCTCGAGCTCCGGCCAGGGCGCAACCGCCACCAAGTCCTTGTAGCCCAGCACCATCCAGCACTCCTCGGCAAGGTGCGGCATCATCGGATGGAACAGCCGCACCAGGATGCTTGCGGCTTCGCGCGCCGCCCAGCGGTAGTCGGCCATTGGCGGAGCCGTGACGGCTCCAAGCGACTCCTGGAATACATTGGCGAATTCATAGATGTGGGCGACGCATACGTTGAACCGCAGCCGCTCCACGTCCTCGGACACGCGTGCAAGCGCGCGATGCGCGGCTTTGCGCAGCGCCTCGGCGGGCGCGCTGAAAGCCGGCGGCCGCGGGGCATCAGGCGGCGAGGCGGTCGCTGCCGCATCGCTGATGAGGCGCCAAAGTCGCTGTACGAACCGCCAGGCCCCCTGAACGCCTTTGTCGCTCCAAATGACATCGCCTTCGGGCGGGGAATCGGACAGCACGAACCAGCGCGCCACATCCGCCCCATATGTCCCGATGATGTCGTCGGGATCGACGGTGTTGCGCTTGGACTTCGACATCTTCTCGATCGAGCCGATCTCGATCGGCTCGCCGGTTGCGGTCAGCTTGGCGTGACGCTCCTCGCCCTTTGTTTCGATAGTGACCTCGGCCGGCAACACCCATTCGCCGCTTTGCCGTCGATAGGTCTCGTGCACCACCATGCCTTGGGTGAACAGCCCGGCAAACGGCTCTTCGAGTCCGGCATGGCCGGTCGCCTTCATGGCGCGCGTAAAGAAGCGGCTATAGAGCAGGTGCAGAATCGCATGCTCGATGCCACCGATATATTGATCGACCGGCAGCCAACGATCGACCGCCGCTCGATCTGTCGGCGCCGTCGTGATCCAGGGATCGGTAAAGCGCGCGAAATACCAGGACGAGTCGACGAACGTGTCCATGGTGTCGGTTTCACGCTGCGCCGGGCGATCGCATTTCGGGCAAGCGACTTGCTTCCAGGTCGGATGTCGATCGAGCGGGTTTCCGGGCCGGTCGAAAGTCACATCTTCGGGCAGCTTCACCGGAAGATCGGATTCCGGCACCGGCACCGGGCCGCAATCCGGACAGTGGATGATCGGGATCGGGCAGCCCCAATAGCGCTGGCGTGAAATGCCCCAGTCGCGCAGACGGAAATTGACCTGGCGCTGGCCGACCGGGCGGCCGCCGGCAATTTCCCTTTCCAATCGTAGCGCTACTTCTTCCTTGGCCTGGGCGGTGGTCATGCCATCGAGAAAGCGGGAATTCATCGCCCGTCCGTCGCCCTCATAGGGCGCGTCGGTGACCTGATAGGTGCGTGGATCCGCATCCGGCGGGCACACCACGGTGGTGTGGCCAAGCCCATATTTGGTCGCGAACTCGAAATCGCGCTGATCATGTGCGGGGCAGCCGAAGATGGCGCCCGTGCCGTAGTCCATCAGGATGAAATTCGCCACGTAGACCGGCAGCTTCCAGGACGGATCGAACGGATGGGCGGCCCTGATGCCGGTGTCGAAGCCGAGCTTTTCGGCCTTGTCGATGATCTCCTGCGCGGTGCCGCGATGCATGCATTCGGCGATGAATGCGGCGAGCGCGCCGTTCTTCTGCGCAGCCGCTTGGGCCAGCGGATGATTGGGCGCAATCGCCATGAACCTCGCGCCGAACAGCGTGTCCGGGCGGGTCGTGAAAATTTCGAGCTCCTTTTCCCCGCTCACGTCCTGATCCAGCGCGAAGCGGATCAACAGGCCCTCTGAGCGCCCGATCCAGTTGTGCTGCATCAGCCGCACCTTCTCCGGCCAACGTTCCAGCCGGTCGAGTGCGTCCAACAGGTCTTGCGAGTATTTGGTGATCTTGAGGAACCACTGCGACAGCTCGCGCTGCTCGACCAAGGCGCCCGAACGCCAGCCGCGACCATCGATGACCTGCTCGTTGGCGAGCACCGTCTGGTCGACGGGATCCCAGTTCACACGCGAATGCTTGCGCTCCACCAAGCCGGCGCGCCAGAAGTCGAGGAACATCTTCTGCTGGTGACGGTAGTAGTCCGGATCGCAGGTGGCGATCTCGCGTTTCCAATCGAGCGACAGTCCCATGGACTTGAGCTGCGCCTTCATCGCCGCGATGTTCTGGTAGGTCCAGGCCTTGGGATGGACCTTGCGCTCCATGGCGGCATTCTCGGCCGGCATCCCGAAGGCATCCCAGCCCATGGGATGCAACACGCTGAAGTTCTTGGCGCGCTTGTAGCGCGCCACCACATCGCCCATGGCGTAGTTGCGCACGTGGCCCATGTGGATGCGCCCCGACGGATAGGGGAACATCTCCAGCACGTAGTATTTCGGGCGCGGATCATCGTTGCGGACGGCAAAGACGTCGCGCTCGCCCCATATCTTCTGCCAACGTCCCTCCGCTTCGCGAGGGTTGTAGCGCTCGGTCGTCATTGATCGTCCCGGTAGTCCACCATGCAACCAGCGGCGAGTTAGGACACGAAAGCCGCGGAATGGTCAACGGGAGGCCGCGCGCACGTTTGTGCTATTGGGGTCGCGGTGCGGGAAGGATAAGAGGCAGATGACGAGCTCGGTAGCGAATGCGGTTGGGGTGGCGTCCCGCCTGGCGGCGGTACGCAACGAGATCGTCAAGGCCTGTGCGGAGGCGCAGCGCGATCCCGCCGCAGTGACACTGCTCGCGGTGTCCAAGACGTTTGCGGCGGAGGCCATCGTGCCGGTGCTGGAGGCCGGCCAGCGAGTCTTTGGCGAAAACCGCGTGCAAGAGACGCAGGCGAAATGGCCCGCCTTGAGGGCGCGGTATCCGGCGACGGAGTTGCATCTGATCGGACCGTTGCAGTCGAACAAGGCCAAGGAGGCAGTAGCCTTGTTCGACGCCATCCATTCGGTCGACCGCCCCTCGCTGTGCGAGGCGCTTGCCCGCGAGATCGCCCGGCAGGGCCGCAAGCCCCTCCTGTTCGCTGAGATCAATACCGGCGGCGAGCCGCAGAAGGCAGGAGTTCGGCCGGAGGACGCGGATGATTTCCTGGAGCGCTGCCGCTCGACCTACGGGCTCGAAATATCCGGCCTTATGTGCCTGCCGCCCTTGGAGGAGGCGCCGGCCCCGCACTTCGCCCTGACCGCCAAGATCGCGCAACGTAATGGCCTGCGCCTGTTGTCCATGGGCATGAGCGCCGATTTTCCGGTCGCGATCGCGTTCGGGGCGACTCATGTGCGGATCGGCAGCGCGATTTTCGGCGAGCGAATCTAGGTGCGTCTGCCCTAAATGCCGATCTCGATTCGTGTGCGTGGACCCAAGTGGAGCAGAAGCCGTCGCAAGTCCGCTGACCTCAAGGCGACGCAGCCGGCGGTGCCGGAGCGGTCTGGCCGCGCGACATGCACAAAGACCGCACTGCCCCGCCGAGCGACGCGCGGGCGCGTATTATGCGAAATCTCGATCACCAGGTCGTAGAGGTGATCGCCCCGCCAAAGCCGATCGCCTGGCTCATTGGCCGAGCGGCGGAAGGGACGGTTGTAGCGGCGATCGGCCGGATCCTCACACCAGGCAAGTGCGGAATCGATCCGCTGCGCCGGCAATAGTGTCGCGGGCCGCGGCGCGCGATCGGCGCGCCACCAGAGGCGGAGGAGCCGAAAGCGTCCGCGCGGGGTCGCACCATCGCCTTCGCGTTTGTTGGCCGCGATGCCGGCGCGTCCGAGCACGACCGGGATAGCCTGCCCGGCGGCGATGAGGAGGCCGCGATGCGCCGACGGCGGGATGGGGCGCACCCTCAATAGCGAAAAAGAACGTCGGCGCATCGACTTATATGCCCCCCGCGGTCCTCGGCCGATTCATTTAACGGCCAAGTCCTGCTTGCTCTTTTGGCCCTGAATGCTCTACTTCGCCCGATGGTAGACGTATTAGGCAATTGTTAATGTCCAACACCCGCAAGATTCTCATCGTCGACGACGATGCGGAGCTGCGCGATGCGCTGGTCGAGCAGCTCGCTCTGCACGAGGAGTTCGAGTCGATAGCGGTCGAGTCCGGTGCCAAGGGCGTGCAACTCGCCAAGGCCGGCCAGGTCGATCTCGTCATCATGGATGTCGGGCTGCCCGATGTCGACGGCCGCGAGGCAGTGCGCATTCTGCGCAAGAACGGCTTCAAGGCGCCGATCATCATGCTGACAGGACACGACACCGACTCGGACACCATCCTCGGGCTCGAATCCGGCGCCAACGACTATGTCACCAAGCCCTTCCGTTTTGCGGTGCTGCTGGCGCGCATTCGCGCACAACTGCGGCAGCACGAGGCAAGCGAAGACGCTGTGTTCAATATCGGACCTTACACGTTTCGCCCAAGCTCCAAGCTCCTGCTCAATGCCAAAGGCAAGAAGGTTCGCCTGACCGAGAAGGAGACTGCGATTCTGCGCTACCTCTATCGCGCCGGGCAGCGCCCGGTGTCACGCGAGATGCTGCTGCAGGAAGTGTGGGGATACAATTCCGGCGTCACAACGCACACGCTGGAAACGCACATTTATCGTTTGCGGCAGAAGGTCGAACGCGACGCCGCAAGCCCCGCCATCCTGGTCACCGAATCTGGCGGCTATAAACTGGTGCCGTGAACGCGGCCGCACATGACGATCGAGGACGATATCGCCTTCTTCGAACGGGTCCCGACGCTTGGTCTGTTGGGACGCGACGCGCTGCGTATCCTGGCGATCGGGGCCGAGAGCCGCTACGTGCATGGCGGCGAGAAGCTGTTCACAGCCGGAGATCAGGCCGACGCCGGCTTCGTGGTGCAAGAAGGTTCGTTCAGCCTCTCCGGGGGAGCGGCCGGCGAAGGCGAGCCGCTGGTGGTGGGACGCGGAACGCTGATCGGTGAGCTCGCGCTGATCACCGAAACCACGCGTCCGGCCACCGCCATCGCGGTAGAGCCCTCCACCGTGCTGCGGATTCCCCGCTCGTTGTTCCTCAAGATGCTCGACGGCTATCCGAGTGCCGCCGAGAGGCTGCGCGACATCATGATCACCAGAAGCAACCAGAGCGCAGCCGACATTTATAGCGTGCGCAGCTCGCTCGGCGGCGGCGATCGGAGATAGGACCGCCGCCCGGCTTCCCGATCGAGGCGGCGCTCTCTCTCGCCTTGCTTGAGGAAGCGCGCGCGACCGCGGCGGCTATCGCATCGCACGGACTAAGCGCCGGCTATCGGTAAGGTCCCGCTGCTATTCGAGCTCCAATGTCGCGGTGACCGGCACGTGGTCGGAAGGGCGCACGCCGCCGCGCAGGCTCTTGCGTACTTTGATCTCGGTCACTCTGTCGGCAAGGCTTTCCGCCACCCAGAAATGATCGAGGCGGCGGCCTTTGTCGGCGGTCTCCCAATCGGGTGAACGATAGCTCCACCACGTGTAAAGCTTCTCCGGCTCCGGCACGGAGCTCCGCATGGCATCAATCCAGCCACCGGTCTTGAGCACGGCGATGAGCTTCTCGCATTCGATCGGTGTGTGCGAGACCACACGCTGCATCTGCTTGTGGCTCCAGACATCGTGCTCGAGCGGCGCCACGTTGAGATCGCCCACCAGGATCGCGCGCCCCTTTGCTCCCGGGTGCAGGCTCGCGCGCGCCCGCATCTCGTCCAAGAAAGCAAGCTTGTGGGCGAATTTCCCATTGAGCTCCGGGTCCGGGATGTCGCCGCCGGCCGGCACGTAGAAATTATGCAGCGTGATCGGCTCGCGCAGTCCCGCTCGCTCGCCCAATACCGCAGCGATGTGCCGACAGTCGGTCTTGCCGCAGAAATCCTGCGCCGCGAAGGAATCAAACGGCAGGCGCGAGAGGACCGCAACCCCGTGATAGCCCTTCTGGCCGTTCAGCGCGACGTGCTCGTAGCCGAGCCGTTTAAGGCGCTTGAGCGGAAACCGGTCGTCCGGGCACTTGGTTTCCTGCAGGCAGATGATGTCGGGGCGCACCGCCTTCACGAACTTGGCAACCAGATCGATGCGCAGCCGCACCGAGTTTATGTTCCAGGTTGAGACGGTGACGCGCATCGCGATGAGATGGTGAGTGATCGAGGGCGGACAAGTCTGTTTGTTCAAGGCTTGAGCCGCGACCTTCCAAGCCGGACCCTCCAAGCGCCCTCACTCTCGGCGCCATCACGCGTTTTCGCGCTCGGAGAATAGGGAAGGGCGGCGCGGGGCTTATTGCATGGCGCGCGTGTAATCGATCCTGAACAGATTAGGGTCCTGGCTCTTGCTGCTGTCCAGGTTTGAAACCGCGATCGTGGTGTCGAAGCCCTGCACGTCGGTGATGGTCCACTGCTTGAGCTTGTAGTCCTTGGAATCGAACATCATCATCAAGCGGCTGGTGCCGATGAGCGGCTGCGTCTCCTCGACCGTAATGGTGACGAAAGTGTCATCGGCCGTCACCGCGACCACGTGGGTGTCCTGCAACAGGTCGATCTTGTCGGCGAGCAGGAAGCGCAGCGGCGTCTGCGACAACGGATAGAGGTTTGTCTCGTTGAGCTTACGGTCCCGTACGACCACCTGGCTTCCATCGGCAACAATCTCGATCGGGGTCGGCGGATCATATTCGAAACGCACCTTGCCGGGCTTCTGCATATACATGTGGCCGGTGCTGCGCCCGCCGTCGGGAGCGATCTGCACGAAATTCGCATTCAGGTTCTGCACGCTGGTCAGATAGGCGCTGACGCGCTTAACCAAAGCGATCTGCTTGGCGTCAAATGCCGACAGGTCGGTTGCGGGCTTGCCCAAGTGGTTGAACGGGTTGAGTGCTGCGCCGACCGAGTCGATGACGCCGCCGAGAATCGCGCCCGGGGAGGTCGAAGGGGCGGGGTTGGATTGTGTTGCCGCCGGTGGCGGCGCGGAGCGGTCCTTGGGGGCGGGCGCTGCCGTCGGCAACGGAACGGTTTCGGCCTCCAGCGCGGCGCTGCCCGCGAGACAGAAGGAGAGCCCTGCCGCAATGAAGATTGCTCGGCGCCTGCCCGCCATGTTGCTTCCCACCTCTGTGCTGCCGCGTCCGCGACGCTGCGCTGCCCCAGTCAAGTCCGCTACCGGATCCGTATGGCCATATAAGGGCCGTTGGGAGCCGACTTCCAGTCAACCCTACGCGATGATTTGCCGCCCTTATTCAGCCTCGTCGCCGCCCATCAGAATTTCGCGTTTTCCCGCGTGGTTGGGCTGGCCCACGACCCCCTCTTGCTCCATTCGCTCCATGATCGAGGCAGCCCGATTATATCCGATCTGCAGACGGCGCTGAATGTAACTGGTGGAAGCCTTGCGATCACGCATCACGATCTGCACGGCCTGCTGATACAGGTCGGTGGCATCGCCCGCCGCCCCCATCGCGGTCGCATCGAATACCGCCGCATCGTCCTCGTCCTCCTCGCCGCCGGCCGTGACCGCCTCGAGATATTGCGGTGACCCCTGCATCTTGAGATGGCGTACGATCTTCTCCACTTCCTCGTCCGACACGAAGGGGCCGTGCACGCGGCTGATCCGGCCGCCGCCCGCCATGTAGAGCATGTCACCCTGGCCCAAGAGCTGCTCGGCGCCCTGCTCGCCCAGGATGGTGCGGCTGTCGATCTTGGAGGTGACCTGGAACGAGATGCGGGTCGGGAAATTCGCCTTGATGGTGCCGGTAATAACGTCGACCGAGGGCCGCTGCGTCGCCAGGATCACGTGCAGGCCGGCCGCACGAGCCATTTGGGCAAGCCGTTGCACCGCGCCTTCGATGTCCTTGCCGGCCACCATCATCAGATCGGCCATCTCATCGACGATGACCACGATGTGGGGCAGCACCTCGAGGTCGAGCTGCTCCTCTTCGTATATGGCTTCGCCGGTCTCCTTGTTGTAGCCGGTATGGACGGTGCGGGTGAGACTCTCACCTTTGGCTCCTGCGTCAGCGACGCGCGCATTGTAGCCATCGATGTTGCGCACACCGAGCTTCGACATCTTCTTGTAGCGCTCTTCCATCTCGCGCACCGCCCATTTGAGTGCGACCACCGCCTTCTTGGGATCGGTGACCACAGGAGCAAGCAGGTGCGGAATCCCGTCATAGACGGACAGCTCGAGCATTTTCGGGTCGACCATGATGAGCCGGCACTGGTCCGGCCGCAGTCGATAAACCAGGCTCAGGATCATGGTGTTGATGGCGACCGATTTGCCCGAGCCGGTGGTGCCGGCGATCAGCAGATGCGGCATGCGGGCGAGGTCGACAATCACCTCCTCGCCCCCGATGGTCTTGCCCAGGCAGAGCGGCAGGCGCGCATTGGTGTCTTGATAGGAATCGCTTGCGAGCAGCTCCCGGAGAAAGACCTTCTCGCGCACCGGATTTGGTAGCTCGATGCCGATCGCGTTGCGGCCGGCGACCACCGCGACGCGGGCCGAGAGTGCGCTCATGGAGCGGGCGATGTCGTCCGCAAGCCCGATCACGCGCGAGGACTTGATGCCCGGAGCGGGCTCGAGCTCGTAGAGGGTGACGACCGGTCCCGGCCGCGCATTGATGATCTCTCCGCGCACGCCGAAATCGCCCAGCACGCTTTCCAGCGCCGCCGCATTGGCCTCGATCGCCTCGGCACTCATGGTGGTGCGGTCGCTGGATTTGGGCGCAGTCAGGAGATTGAGGGAGGGCAGGGCGTAGCCGCCGTCGCCACGGCGCACACCGGTCGCGGCCCCCTTGCGGGGCGCCGGCTCTTCGTCCTCGTCCTCCTCCTCCTCGTCCTCGACCTCGTCTTCCTCATCATCGAGATCCGGCGCGAGCGGCACACGGGCGAGCTCCTCCAGGCGCGGCTCGGTGCGCCTGCCGGCTGCATCGCGACGCACCGGCACATAGCCGGAGCGCCGCCGCACCAGCCAGCGTGTAAGCCGCCATTTGAGGCTGAGCAGATAATGGACGATGAAGCCGAGCGAGATCCAGGCGCGCGGCTCGGCCTCTGCATCCTCGTCCTCCTCTTCTCCTTCTCCCTCTTCTTCGTCCTCGTCCTCCTCCTCCGCCGGCTGGACCTTTGCCTTGCGGCTACTCTTGGATGCGTTGGGCTCAGGCTGCTCCTGCAAGCCAAATCCTGAGACCAAAACCAGCGCCGCGAACGCACCGGCACCGGCCACCGCAGCGATCAGGCTTCGCTCCCATGCGGGCAGCAATCCGTGCAGCATCAGGATGGCGCCGCGATAGATGCTATCGCCGATGACGCCGCCGAGCCCCGCCGGCAGCGGCCAGGCATGGCTCGCAGGCAGGCAGGACGCAAACGTCGATGCGAATGGCACGCCGAGGAACCAGGCGACGACCCGCAACCATTCACGGTTGAGCGGCCGGTGGCTGGCAAGGCGCCACCCCCAAATGCCAATGGGCAATACCAACGCAAGCGCGCCGAGCCCGGCGAGCTGCATCATCAAATCTGCGGTGATGGCGCCGGGTGAACCGAGCAGGTTGTGCACCGGGTTGGTGGTCGCGTGGCTGAGACTCGGGTCCCGCACCGACCAGGTGGCAAGCGCCGTCAACAGGAGACCGGCACCTATCACCAGGGCCGCACCAAAGATTTCCCGCAGGCGCCGCCGCACCATGTCGCGCAGCCCGTCGGACAGGAAGGCGAGGCTGTCGTAGCTCTGATTGATCGCCGGCATTGCCCCTCTCGACCCCTTCGCCCCTCCTGTCTTCAACCGAGCGCCGCCACCAGGCGGTGCAAGGCCTCCGCGGTGGTGTCGTGGTCATGCACCATCGCGACCCGAATGAAGCCCTCGCCCGGATTGCTGCCATCTGGCTGCGGGTGGGCGAGGTAGCGGCCAGGCACGACCCGCAAGCCCGCTTCGCGCCACAGCGTGAGGGTCGCGGCCTCGTCGCCGCCTTGCGCGGACACGTCAAGCCAGAGGAAGAAGCCGCCGGCGGGGCGCTGATAGCCGTAGCGGTTGCCGATCACCTGGTCGGCGAGATCGAATTTGCGCGCATAGAGCCGCCGATTGGCGTCCACATGGGTCTCATCCGCGTAGGCGGCGATCGCGACATGCTGAAGTGGTACCGGAACTTGCGGGGCCGCAACATTGCGCAGCTCCAGGAAGCGCGCCAGGAACCGGGCATCGCCGGCCGTAAAGCCGATGCGCAAGCCCGGTAGATTGGATCGCTTGGACAGCGATTGGAACACGACCACGTTGGCGAAATCAGGACCGGCGGTCTCCAGCATCCCGGCCGGTGCATGCTCAGAATAGATCTCCGAATAGCACTCGTCGCTGAACACCAAAAAGCCGAAGCGTCGCGCGAGCTCGACGAGCCGGCCGAGATAGGATTTGCTTGCGACAGCACCCTGCGGATTGGCGGGCGACGCAATGTAGAACGCCACCGTGCGGGCGAGCAGCTCGTCCGAGAGATCGTCGAGATCGGGGAGGAAGCCTGTCGCCGATATTGCCGGCAGGTAAACCGGCTCGCATCCGGCCGCTATGGCACCCGACGCATAGGCGGCGTAGAACGGATTGGGCATCAGAATGGCCGGGCGGTCACCTCGTCCGCTGACCCAGTTGCGGGCCGCGAGAGCCGCAAGAAACAGGCCCTCCCGGCTGCCATTGAGCACCAGGACCTCGTGCTCGGGATTGATAGGCCGCGGCAGCGCGAATCGGCGGCCGAGCCACTCGGCGGCGGCGCGGCAGAATGGTTCGGTGCCTTTGTTCATCGGATAGCGGCCGAACTCGTCGACATGGGCGGCGAGCACTGGGCCGACGAAATCGGGCACCGGATGCTGCGGCTCGCCCACCGCCAGGCTGATCGCCGGCTGGCCCGGACGACTGTCGCCCAAAAGCTCGCGCAGCCGCACGAAAGGGGAGCGACCATTGAGGGTGCGGACACTGGTCGGCGCAGGCGGATCGCGATCGGTCATGAACATCGACAGGTTGAAGCAAGCGGTATGTTCTTGTTCTGCAAGGCAAGCTTTTCCGGGGCAAGCAGCTGGCGGCGCGGTGCCGCACGCGTGTTTCGACAGCATAGCTGCGGCGAGGTTAAGACCCGTTTAACCATCCCGGGCGGGTCTCTCAAGCGGCTACGAAGCGGCCGGTGACTGCGAGGCGGCCACAAGAACGTGCCGAGCACATCGTGAGCATCGAAAGACGAGAAGCCAAGCCGCCGAGCTCAACGGTCGCCAATCGACGCCGCTCACCTGCGCAGGTCTCTGATCTGTCGGAGCGGGCTGTCGAAGTCGGCGTCCGGCGTCAAATCGCATCCCGGTCGGTCTCGCCGGTGCGAATTCGCAGCACATGATCGATCGGGCTAACAAAAACCTTGCCATCCCCGATCTGCCCGGTTTTGGCAGAAGCCAGGATCACTTCGATGACCTTGGAGACCTGATCGGAATCGACCGCGATATCGATCCTGATCTTGGGCAGCATGTTAACCACGTATTCGGCGCCGCGATAGATTTCGGTGTGGCCCTTCTGGCGTCCGAAACCCTTGACCTCGGTCACCGTCATGCCTTGGGCCCCGATGCGGGAAAGCGCGTCGCGCACGTCATCGAGCTTGAACGGTTTGATGATGGCAGTGACCAGCTTCATGAAAATCCACCAAGTTGCCTTCTTCCCGGCTTGCGGGAGAGGGAAGAATGATAGTGCGACAGCCTAGGCTTGATGGCCCCTGAAGCGCAATCCCCCGAGAAACGCGTGTGCAATTGGCTGAAGGCCTGCTTGCGGCGGTGCACGATTCGAAGTTCTTGAATGAGCTTGCGGGTAGCAGGAACTTCAAATCGGCCTCGCTAGCGTTGCAGCCGCGTGAGCTCGCCGATCGCGGCGGCGCGTTCGAGAAAGCCGACCGGACAGGATGTCGCCGCCTCGCGCACCAGCGAGGCCGCACCCGCCTGGTCGCCCGTCGCCAGCGCATGCTCCCCGACATAGAACGCGATCTCGCAGCGCCGCTCGGTGCGCTCGTCGCCCGCTACGTCAGCATCCATCGCCAACACTCGAACGCGATCGAGCTTGCCCGCATAGAGGGCCAGCACCGGACCCGGCCACGGTGCCGCGGCGAGCGCCGCCGCCTTGGCGGCGAAATCGTCGTCCACAAGACCAGCCCGCATTCGCGCCAGCTGGCGCCAGAGGATGCGATAAGGATCATCCGGATCGCGGGCGAGCAGAGTTCCGAAATCCGCGGCGGCGCCGGCGAAGTCGCCAAGCGCAAGGCGCACAAAGCCGCGATTCCCGTATGCGGCTTCGGTACCCGGGCCAAGCTGCAGCGCCATGTCGAGGTCGGCCGCCGCGCGAGCGAAATCGCCGGTCTGGCTCAAGGCGGCACCGCGATTGTTGTAGCCCTCGATGCTACGCGGATTGAGCGCGATGGTCCTGTCGAAGCTCGCGATCGCCTCGGCCAGATCGCCTTTGTCCATCAGCACGGCCCCGCGGTCGAGCCACGCCCCGGCATTGCTTGGATCAACTTTGGTCGCCTCCGCGTAGTCGACCAAAGCGCGCTCGGCATCACCGCGCTGGCGAAACGCAGTGCCGCGATAGAGCAGCGCCTGCACGCGGCTCGGCACGCTCGCCTGCGGATCGTCAATGATGGCGCCGCAGGCGCTGATCCATGTCTCCGTCGGTCCGCTGCCGCAACCGGCTGGCGCTTGTGCAATGGCTGGCGCAGGCGTCAATCCAGACGCCGCGCAGATCGCCAGCAAAGCGCTGAGACCAATTCTGTGTAGCTTCTGCGATATGTTGCGCATCGGCGCCCCCGGTCGGCTCGATCTCAGGGGAAGACTGGCGCAGCTTGGGCCGCAAAAGCAACGGCCTCAAGGAGGGGATCTGCGCTCCCGCAACAAACCTTCCTGCGCCACTGAGGCGACCAGCGTGCCGTCGCGGGTGAAGATGAGGCCGCGTGAAAAGCCGCGCGCGCCCGCCAAGTTGGGGCTGTCCTGCGCGTAGAGCAGCCAATCGTCGGCGCGAAATGCACGATGGAACCACAGCGCATGATCGAGGCTTGCCGCCATGATGGACTTGTCGAAGACGCTGCGCCCGTGCGGGATCAGGGCGGTGTCGAGCAGCGTCATGTCGGAGGCGTAGGCGAGAACGCATTGGTGGATTGCGGGCTCCGCCGGCAGTGATCCGGTCGCCCTGATCCAGACATGGAAGCGGCCCGAGTCAATCGCCTTGCCGAGGTAGCGGTCCATCTCCACCACGCGCAGCTCGATCGGTCGCGCCCGCTCGTAATAGCGCCGCACCGGATCAGGCATCAGCGGCAGGATCCGGGCGCGAATCTCGGCCTCGTCCGGCAACGCGTCCGGCTGCGGGACATCGGGCATGCTGGCCTGGTGAGTGAGCCCTCCCTCGTCGGCATGGAAGGAGACCGCCATGGTGAAGATCGCCTCGCCGTGCTGGATCGCAACGACGCGTCGGGTCACGAAGCTCTTGCCGTCACGGATGCGGTCGACCTCGTAGATGATCGGCACCTTGGGGTCGCCCGGCAGGAGAAAATACGCGTGCAGCGAATGCGGCGGCCGCGCCGCGACGTCAACGGTACGGCATGCTGCAACCAGCGCCTGCCCGACCACCTGGCCGCCGAAGACGCGCTGCCAGGCGTCCTGCGGCGAGCGCCCACGAAACAGGTTTTGCTCGATCTGCTCAAGATCGAGCGTGGCGAGTAGATTTTGAACTGCGGAGGACATCGGGCTTTGTCCGGATGTGTTCGCCTTAGAAAATGCGGGTACCCGGCACTTGCGGGGGCGGGAAGTCAAGCCGCCGCGGCTTATATCTGGTAGACTGTCGGCGCCATTTACGTGGGTAGCTTGGAGCAGCCGCGAGAGCACACGGAGCCCCGATTTGCCGATCGCAACAGACCAGAGCGCCTCAGCAGGGGAACGCCTCGACGTGCTGATCGGCGGTGCCGGGGTGGCTGGCCTCGCGCTCGCGATCGCTTTGCGGCAGGGCCTCTCGGACAATTTCACGGTCACAGTCGCGGATCCGGCTCTCGCCAGAACCGGAAATGATCCGCGCGCTTCCGCAATCGTGGCGGCGGCAGAGCGGTTATTCCGGGTCATCGGCGTCTGGGACGCGGTTGCCGCTGAGGCGCAGCCGATCCTCGATATGAGAATTACCGATAGCCACCTTTCCGATTTGGTTCGTCCGGTGTTCCTCACCTTCGACGGTGATGTTGAGCCGGGGGAGCCGTTTGCCCATATGGTCGAGAACGGTCCGCTGCATACCGCACTGCTCGCTCGGGCGCGCGAAACCGGCGTGGTGCTGCGCCCGGCCGGAATTGCGGATTTTACCGCGCCAAGCGGCCCGGGAGCCGGTGATCTCGCGCTCAAGCTCAGCGATGGCACGGCGATGCGCGCGCGCCTGCTGGTGGCCGCGGACGGCGCCCAGTCGGGCCTGCGCGCGCGCGCCGGCATTCCGGTGCGCGGTTGGAGCTACGACCAATCGGCCATCGTCACCACGGTAGCGCATGAACGCGATCACGAGGGCCGAGCCGAGGAGCACTTTCTTCCCGCCGGCCCGTTTGCGATTCTGCCGCTGAACGGACGGCGCTGCTCGATCGTGTGGACCGAGAAGACGGCCGAGGCGGAGCGCCTCATCGGCTTAGGAGATAGCGAATTTCATGCTGAGCTCGAGCGCCGCTTCGGGCTCCATCTCGGGGCGATCGAAGTCGTGGGTGCGCGCCGCGCCTATCCGATCGGCCTGTGGATCGCGCGCGCGTTCATCGCCCGCCGTATGGCGCTCGTCGGCGACGCCGCGCATGTGATTCATCCGATCGCGGGCCAGGGCCTCAATATGGGCCTCAAGGATGTGGCGGCGCTCGCCGAAGCGATCGTGGATGCGGTGCGCCTGGGGTTAGATCCCGGCGGCGAGGCGGTGCTCGAGCGCTATCAACGCTGGCGACGGTTCGACACCATGGCGATGGGGGTAGCGACCGACCGGCTCAACCGGCTGTTCTCCAATCACTCAGACGTGCTGCGGCTCGCCCGCGACGTTGGGCTCGGCCTGGTCGATCGCTGGCCTTCGCTCAAGCGCATCTTCATCCGCGAGGCCGCGGGGCTGGTGGGCGAGGTTCCGCGCCTGCTCAGGGGCGAGGCGCTTTGAGGGCGCAAAAGTTCAAAGCTAAAGTTAGAGCGGCCCGAATTTGTAGGCACCTTGCGCAAAGCCGCCGTAGCGCCAGGTGGTGAAGTTGAGCGGCTGCGCCACTGGTGACGGGAAGTCGACGATGACGCTCTCGAAATCGGTGCTGCCGTGGGTCTGCAGGTACCAGTAGCGTCCGCCCAGTCCGATCGTGAAGCAGTCGGTGACCGCATATGACATGAGCGCCTCGACCTGCACGCCGGTGCCGCCGCCGCTCTCCGGGATCGGCCCGGCGATATCGCCTGGTGCCGAGCCGAGCCGCAGCCAATGGGTGTCAGCCGAACTGATCTGCACATAGGGCAGCCACGCCACCTCGGCGCTAAGGCTGAGGCGATCAAGCAGGCGAATCTCCGTCAGCACGCCCAATCGGGCGAATTGCCAGCGCGCGTCCTCGGTGATCGCCAAGAGAGACGGCTCGAGCGCCGGCGAACAGATGAACGGATTGCCGGCAATCTGGTCGCAACCGAAGGCACTGACCTTCTCGTTGAGATAACCGTAGCCGACGAACAGACTGGCGCGGATGCGGTCGTTCTGTGCCACAACCTGCCCGAAGTCGATCGCCCCGTAGGCGAGCTTGCCGCCTTCCTGTTGGCTCAGCGTGTTCGAATAAGGGGTAAGCGCCGGCGGAAAGTCCTCATCGTTGAGAGCGCCGCGGCTGAGATTGCTAAAGCCCGCATAACCCTTGAAGAAGCTGCCGAACGGCGTGTCGGCGCGGCCAAATCCTTCGAACGCGCTGCTGGTGAGGCCAGAATAGGTCAAACGCGAATTCAGATTTTGGCTCGAGCGCGGATCATCATACAAATCTTTTGCGAGCCGCCCGGTGCTCAACCAAACGCGTGTGCCGAGCTTGAATGTGTAGCCGGAGAGCTGTGCCGGAGGCGGCGGCACGGCAAATCGGGGTCGCGCTGCTGCGGCGCGCACCGGATAGGACGGAGGTGGGATCGCCGCTGTGGTGGGGTAGACCGGATAGCTCGGCGCGTCGACCGAGTAGGTGTCCGCTGTCGAGCCGCGCAGATAGGCCTGATCGAGCCCGGCTGCATGCACTGGAGGAATGAGCCCGATGGTCATCAGGCTAACGAGCGCCAGGCTGATCAGCACAACCCCGAATGCGAGGAAGCTCAGCAGAGCCCACCCGATCATCGGCAGATCGACGAGACGCAAACGCATCGTTCACAGCCCGCTTGACGCTACAGCAGGCTGATCATCCGGCATTAACCTTAACGAAGGGCTAAATGAGCGAGCTAGGGTTGGTTAGGGATCAAGGCCTACGCCCCACCCTCAATCCAGAGGCATCGACAGGATGTGATCGTAAAAGGCGGGTCGTTTCGAGATGGCGGCAAACCAACGCTCGAAATTCGGCAGCGGTGGGCGAACCTTCACCAAAGAATGGAATCGATAGCCGAACACGCCGACCGGAATGTCGCCCATGGAAAATGTATCGCCCGCCACGTAAGCGGTCTTGGCGAGCTGGGCGTCGAGGATCTGGATCGCCGCCGTGGTCTTGGCAATGGAAGCCTCGATTGCGGCCATGTCGCGTTTTTCCGGCGGGGTGCGCACCAGTCCCCAGAAGGTGGTGTGGATCGCCGGCCCCAGCACGGTCAGTTGCCAATCCATCCATTGGCTCGCCACCGCCCGCTCTCCCGGATCAGCCGGCTCGAGCGTCCCCTGCCCGTGCTTTCTGGCGAGGTAGCGAACGATCGAGTTCGATTCCCACAGCACCAGGTTCCCGTCTTCGAGCGTCGGCACCAATCCGTTGGGATTGAGCGCGAGATAAGGTGCCTCGCGGTTGTGTCCGAAGGCACCCGCAATATCGATGCGCTCATAGGCGAGACCGAGCTCGCCGATCGCCCACATGGCTTTCTGCACGTTGGCAGAATTCTTGCGCCCCCAGACTTTCAGCATGGCTCGATTCCTCACGCATCTCCGGACCGGCCTGCTCTTGCGAAGGCGGGCGGGCATGCGGCCGATGTGAATGGCCGCAAAAAAGTAAGACGATTCGCGCGCGAAGCTATTCGAGCGGCCGTGCCTCTTCGGGCAGCATGATCGGGATGCCGTCGCGGATCGGGTACGCGAGCTTGGCGGCGCGGGAGATGAGCTCCTGCCTTTCGGCATCATATTCGAGCGGCCCCTTGGTCAGGGGACAGACGAGAATCTCCAGCAGCTTCGGATCGATGGTGCCGGCCGGGCGGTCGGAGGAGGTGGCGGTCATTGGGATTAACTCCAGTTCGGCGACTTTACGCCCTACAGGCCAGTGCGCGCCTGGGCAAGCCGCCAAGGTCATTCCTTCAAGATTACTGCAGCGGCGTCTCCCCGGGCGTCTTGCCTTTGGCGAGCTCGATCTCGGTGACCGCGACCAGGATTTCGGCGCGTGTCTTGAGGTTCGGGGCCTCGAGCAAGGCCTGCTTCTCGGCCGGACCGTAGGGTGACATCATCGCCAGCGCGTTGACCAGCGCCTCATTTGGGGCCTTCTCGATGCCTTCCCAATCCGCCTTGAGATTGTTGGCGCGAAGAAAATCCGAGAGTGCCTTGAGCAAGCTCTCGCGGTCGACTTCTTGTTCGCCTTTGCGGCCGATGAAGTCGTCGACGAACGGATCATAGCTCACCCGGCACTGCCGGTAGGGTGTTGCGACCTCGAGCTCGGCGTCGATGCGAAAACGGGCGATGCCGGTGAGCTGGATCATGTAGCGCCCGTCGCCGGTCTCGGTCAGCTGGGTGATGCGTCCGACGCAGCCGACCCGGTAGAGGTTTGGCCGTTCGTCTGAGCCCGCGCGCGCGGGGTCGGGCTGGATCATGCCGATCAGGCGGCGGCCTGACGTAAATGCATCGTCGACCATCATCAGATAGCGCGGCTCGAAGATATTGAGGGGCAATTGTCCGCGCGGCAGCAAGAGCGCGCCTGCAAGCGGAAACACCGCGATCACATCGGGAAGATCGCCGGGCCCGAGATAGGTCGAGTTCATCGGCATCGTGGTTCTCCGGCAAGCGGAGGAATGGAGCGAGGAAACAGAGTAGGGACTAGGGCGAAGCAAATCAGATATCGGCCGCCCTACTTCCTACCACCCGCTCCTGCTCCCCAGCTCAAGCGAACAAGATCGACGACAACCGCTTACGCCCCGTCACGGTCGCTTCATCGGTCGGACCCCAAGCCTCGAAGAATTGCACCAGTTGCTTGCGAGCGCCATCGTCGTTCCATTTGCGATCGCGCCGCACGATCTCGATCAGCTGGTCGGCTGCTTCCAGGCGGCGATTCTCGCTGTTCATCGCGACCGCGAGATCGAAGCGCGCCTGAAAGTCGAGCGGATTGGCAGCGACCTTCTTTTCCAGCTCGCCGATCGGGCCGACTGACTTTGCCTGCTCGGCAAGCTCGAGGGCGGCGCGCGCGGCCGCGACTGGAGCCTCGTTGCGCTTGCCTTCCGGCACCAGGGCGAGCGTCTCTCTTGCCTCCTCGAGCGCGCCGGCGGCGAGCTGGCTGCGCGACAGGCCGGCGAGCGCCGCCACGTTGCTGCCGTCTTCAGCAAGAATGTGCGAATAGATGTCGGCCGCATCGGCCGCCTGCCCGGCCGCGAGCGCTGCGTCGGCCGCCTGCAGCAGATCCTTTTCCTCGCCGCCCATGCGATCCTTGGTGAGACGTGAGATGAACGCTGTCACCTGCGATTCCGGCAGCGCGCCCATGAAGCCGTCGACCGGCTGGCCATTGACAAAAGCGAAGACCGCCGGGATCGACTGGATGCCGAGCTGCCCCGGGATTGAGGGGTGCTTGTCGATGTCCATCTTGACCAGCTTGACCTTGCCCTTGGCTGCCTTGACGGCCTTCTCCAGCACCGGGGCAAGCTGCTTGCAGGGTCCACACCATTCCGCCCAGAAATCCACCAGCACCGGCTGGCGCTTGGATTCCTCGATGACGTCCTTCACGAAGGTCTGGGTCGTGGTGTCCTTGACGACCATATCGGCGACCGCTGTCGCTCCGGCATTCTGCAGCATGTGACAAGTCCCTATGGCTCGAAGCTTCTTGGGCTCGGTTCGCGCGGGTTTTGGTTCGTTGGCTCGGGGTAGGCTGGCGGCCCGCAACACCCCACCGCCGGCGCAGGCCGGCCCACGGCAGCGTCCGAGGCCCGGAATTTAGCCAATTAAATGGTGTCCATGCTGATGAATGCAATCCAGGTCAAGGCCCATCGGGGCGTCGTTTCCCAAAGCTCGCGTTACGTCGCTGAACCCTCCGAGACGGATTTCGGAAACCCACCCCTTCCCTACCCCGCATCAGCGCATCCGCGCTCGCCTTCGAGGCGCTGTAAGGCGGAGCATCTGGCGGGGATGCGGCTTTTCGAATTAAAGTTCCCGGGAAGCTTGCGGCACCTTCAAATCGGGGGCACTTGCGCGCCGGACAGGGCGAGGATGCGCGGCGGATGACCGGTCGCGGTCAGGAACCGCACGAGATCGTCGCGCGCAATCGATGTCGTCATGGTGTTGCGTAGCGGATGATAATTGAGCACCGCGTGCTCCATCATGGCGGCATCGAGCACCACCGTGACGCGTCGCTGCGTATCGTTGAGCGCTGCGAACGGGGTCACGGCGCCGGGCTCGACCCCGAGCGTGGCACGTAGAATATCGGGCGAGCCGAAGGAAAAGCGGCCGCTTGCGCCCAGGCGCCGGTGCAACGACTTGAGCTCGATCTCCGCGTCCTCGAGCGCCACTACCAGGAACAGCGCGTCCTTTTTGTCCTTGAGGAACAAGTTCTTGGTATGGCCGCCGTGGACGCGCCCGCGCAAGCTCTGCGCCTCCTCGACCGTGAAGGCCGCCGGATGGCTCACGGTCGGGTGGGCAATGCCGAGTTGGTCGAGATAGGAGAACAGTTCGTCGGGCGTCGCAGGCATGGCGCGGCCAGATGTGGCACGGCGTCCGCCTTGGTTGCAAATCCCCGCGCCATTTGGCATAGCATCTCCAAGGCGGCTGGCCTTGTGGCCGCAAGGCCGCCTTGCCCAATCGGATGCGGGTGTAGCTCAGGGGTAGAGCACGACCTTGCCAAGGTCGGGGTCGAGGGTTCGAATCCCTTCGCCCGCTCCATTTTTCAGAAAAATCAATTGCATGAAGGTCACGCGACGGTGGCGTGCCACTCGATTTTACGCGGAAGCATGGGGAAGCACAAAGGGCAGCTGTTCGGCCATCCGGCCGCGGGGCTAGGCGGTCGCGTGATGCCTAGCCTGCCCCGTCTATGCTGCGGCCCTGATCCCCCGACTTCGCCGCGCGCTCACTGTCCCCACGTCGCGGCCAGAACGCCAAGCCGAGTCCAACCAGGAGCACAACGGCCAGCAACAAGAAGAGTGCACTCTGCTTGAACCAGGCGATTGCAGGGACGGCCAAAGCCATGGCCGCTCCCAGAAAGCACAGTTGGACGGATTGAAGATTGAGGCCCGCCAGGAAAGTGCCAAGCGCCAGCAAAATCAGAAGGACGAGGCTCATTGCCGGCGAAGGCAGAAGTTGCTGAGCGCCGGTCAAGAGCATGATGTTCATTGCAATTAGAATGGCCCCCCAGTGGAGCGCTTGCTTCAAGATCAACTGAACGCGAGCCCGCCTATCGTCAGCCTTTGGCCATTCGGACACCACACTGAGCGCGCCCAGCGCCAGGGTCAAGAATTCCCAATATCCAATGGGCGGCTGGTGCGAAATATTTGTGTAGGCTACGCCCGAGATCGCCAGCATCAGGACAATGATGTAGGGCAGCTGCCGGCGCGAGAAGCTCCAGGCGCCGCGAGCGATCGAGGCGCCTTCTTGCGACAGTCCGAGCTCGTTCATGGCTATTCCTGGTCAGCTACCGCCAGAGATGCGCAAATGTCGTGGACCGGAAATTCGCGTCCAAGGTCGGGTCGAGGGCTCGAATGCCTTAGCCCGCTCCATTTTGGTTTTAGTCGAGTCGAACTTGCAGTCTCTTGATTGATGCCCTCCGAAATCAAAGTTCGACATCACGCCTGCAGCTTATCCAGCGTAATGGGCAGATCGCGCACGCGCCTTCCGGTGGCGTGATAGACTGCATTGGCAATCGCCGCGGCGACACCCACGATGCCGACCTCGCCGACGCCCTTGACGCCGAGTGGATTGCTGTCGTCCGGCTCATCGACGAAGATCACCTTGATATCATGCACGTCGGCGTTCACCGGCATATGATATTCGGCGATGTTTGCATTCATGATGCGGCCGAACCGGTGGTCGATAAGCGTCTCCTCGTGCAAGGCCATGCCGATGCCCCAGACCACGCTGCCCAGGATTTGGCTCTGAGCCGTCTTGGTGTTCAGAATACGACCGGCCGCGACCGCGCTGACGACGCGCGTCACGCGGATGACGCCGAGTTGCTCGTCGACCTTGACCTCGGCGAAGACTGCCGAGTGCGTGTTGTGTGCGCGCGCGGCGTCCTCGGTCGGATTGGTGGTTTTTTCCCGCTCGATGCGCTCGACTGCGCCCTGCCGCATGGCATCGGCGATCGAGACCGAACGCGACAACTCGGCTCTACTCACCAGCTTGCCGTCGACCAGCATGATGTCAGCCGATGCCGCATTCGCCAGGGGAGAGTCTGGTGTCTGCTTGGCAAGCCGCAGCAGCTCATCCCGGATTGCCTCGGCCGTGCCGGCTATTCCGTTGGCCACTGAAACCGCAATCCATGAGCCGCCTTCGACCGGCGATTGCGGCAGAGTGGAATCGCCGAGCTTGATGCTGATATTGTCGAGCGGCAGCCCGAGCACGTCGGCGGCGACTTGCGCCATGATCGTGTAAGTGCCGGTGCCGATGTCGGAAGTCGCGCAGGCGACCTCCGCATGACCATTGGCGCTCAATGTGATACGTACGGCAATCGGCGCCTGGAACGCATCCCAGATGCCCGTTGCCATGCCCCAGCCGACCAGATCGCTGCCGTCCCGCATTGAGCGCGGCTCGGGATTACGTCTGCCCCAGCCGAAGGCTTCAGCGCCCTGCTGGTAGCATTCGCGAAGCGCCTTGCTGCCGAACGGCCGGTCAGTATTCTGATCGCGATCGGAGTAACAGCGCAGGCGAAGCTCGAGCGGATCGACCTTGAGCGCAACCGCGAGCTCGTCCATCGCGCATTCGAGCGCATAGACTCCGGTTGCCGCGCTGGGACAGCGCATGTCGCAGGATGTCGCAAGATCGAGCTTTGCAAGCTTGTGTGCGTACCTGGCATTGGGGCATGTGTAGAGCAGGCCCGACCAGCCGGTTTCTTGCCGAAAAAAGTCCTCATACTTTGAGGTCACCGTGATCGCGTCATGCGTGATCGCGTCAAGCGTTCCTTTGGTTGTTGCACCGAGGGCGACGTGTTGACTCATCGCCGGGCGGTAGCCAAGCGCGTACATCTGCGGCCGGGTCAACACCACACGCACCGAGCGTCGCAACGCGCGCGCCGCCAGGACCGCCAGCACCACCTCGAACTGTGGGCGCAATCCCGAACCGAACGCGCCGCCCACGAACGGCGACATGACGCGCACCTCGTTCGGCTCCATGTCGAACACGCCACAGAGGTAGCGCTGAACGTTCTGCACGCCTTGCGTCTTGTCGTAGACAGTAATCTTGCCGTCGGCCTCGTAGATCGCCGTCGCGGCAAAGAGCTCCATCGGGTTGTGATGTTCGATCGGGGTGTAGTATTCGCCCGCGTGGCGCACGGCCGCCGCGGCGAGCGCCTGCTCCGGGGTACCGCGCGGCTTCGGCGGCGTGAACAGCGCTTCCGACGGGCTCGTCGGAGGCTTGACCGGAGTGGCCGCGTCGCGCTGGCGGCTCAGGTCGGTAATGAACGCCTCCCTCTCGTAGTCCACGCGGACCAGGGACGCTGCAAAGCGCGCGACCTCCGAGGTCTCAGCAACAACGAGCGCGATCGGCTGGCCGTTGAACATGATCTTGCTGTCGTATAGGGGCCGGAACGGTGAGCCAAACGGGGCGACATCGTCCGAGTAGGCTTTATCGTTGTCCGCCATGGGCGGGCGGTTCTCGTGCGTGAGCACATCGATCACGCCCTTGACGCGCATCGCCGCGCTGGCATCGATAGCGGTGATCCGGCCTTTAGCGATCGTCGACGTCACAATGCTGCTGTAGACGAGGCCCGGCACATTGAATTCAGCTGCATATTTTGCTGCGCCGGTGACCTTCGCGATGCCGTCGACGCGGGATGTCGCCGTGCCGATGTAAGGTGCCATGGCCGCCCTCAAGCGATCTTCTTGGACGACTGCGACTGCGGGGTGCCGCGCGCCGCCTGCGTGAGCGCACGCACGATACTGCGGCGCGCAAGATCGATCTTGAACGTGTTGTGCTCGTGGCCCTTGGCGTCGCGCAGCAGCATGTCCGCCGCGCGTGCAAAGGTCGCGGCATCGGCGCGCTCACCGCGCAGCACCGCTTCAGCCTGCGGATCGCGCCATGGTTTATGCGCGACACCACCGAGCGCGAAACGCCCCTCCTTCACGGTGTCGCCGTCGAGTTCGAGACCGACCGCGACGGACACGAGCGCAAACGCATAGGAGAGGCGGTCGCGGATCTTCAGGTATGTATAGTTCCTGACGAAGCCTTGCGGCGGCAATTCCACCGCAGTGATGATCTCGCCGGCATTGAGGTTGTTGTCACGCTGCGGCGTATCCCCCGGCAGCCGATGGAAGTCGGCGATCGCGATCACGCGGTCGCCGGACGGTCCCATCACGTGAACCTTCGCATCCAATATCGCCAGCGCCACGGACATGTCCGATGGAAACACCGCAATGCAGGCCTCGCTCGCGCCGAGAATCGCATGCATGCGATTAAGGCCGCCGATGGCCGAGCAGCCGCTGCCCGGTTCACGTTTGTTGCAAGGCGTTGTGGTGTCGTAGAAGTAGGCGCAGCGGGTGCGCTGGAGGAGATTTCCGCCGGTCGACGCCATATTGCGCAGCTGTTGCGAGGCGCCCGCCATGATGGCGCTGGCAAGCACCGGATAGCGTTGCTCGACGAGCGGGTGATAGGCGAGATCGGTGTTGCGCACGAGCGCGCCGATGCGCAAGCCGCCGGCCGGCGTGCCCTCGACCTGCTTCAGCGGCAGCCGGTTGATGTCGACCAGAGTCGTTGGCCGTTCGACGTCCATCTTCATCAAGTCGATCAGATTGGTGCCGCCGGCGACAAATTTTGCGTTCGGATCGCGGGCGATCAGGCGCACTGCATCCGCGACATCGTTGGCGCGGGCGTACTCGAAGTTGATCATGATCGCCCCATCACTTGCTGGATTGCTGCAACAATGTTGGGGTAGGCGCCGCAGCGACAGATATTGCCGCTCATCAGTTCGCGGATTTCTTCCGCGGTCTTCGCCCTGCCCTCGGCGATCAGGCCGGCGGCCGAGCAGATTTGGCCCGGCGTGCAATAGCCGCATTGGAACGCGTCATGGTCGACAAAGGCCTGCTGCAGCGGATGCAGCACGCCGTTTTGCGCCAGCCCCTCGATCGTGGTGATCTCGGCACCGTCGTACATGACCGCAAAGGTCAGGCACGAATTGATGCGGTGTCCGTCGAGGAGAACCGTGCAGGCGCCGCACTGGCCTTGGTCGCAGCCTTTTTTTGTGCCGGTCAGGTCGAGGTGCTCACGCAGCAAATCGAGAATCGTGGTGCGTGGATCGAGCCTAAGCGCATGGCGCTTCCCGTTCACGGTGAGGTTAACTGGAACCAAAGACGCGGCGGAGCGGGCAGCGTCTCCTGTCGGCTGAGCCGCCGCGCTCGAGGCCATTCCCGCGACCATCGGGGTGGGCGCAGCGCCGGCAATGGCTTCACGGCGCGAAGGGTGCGCGCCGTCGTGGCCCTCCAGACCATCGTCAATCCCAATCATATGATGATCTCCTTGGGTCGCTCGAACGAGAACCCGGGCCGATCGTGCAACACGCAAGCGCCGCCTCAAGTTCCTGGCAGACGCTTCCGCGCGTCTTGCAACGTGAGTTGTCCGCGAGACGCGGTCCATGCGAGGCAGCTGACGCGAACGCGTCCACCGCCCGGCGTGATGCAACTGACGGCAATGACGCATCAACGGCGATTATGACTTGGGCGCATGTGGTTGCGGGCAAAAATCCAAGCTTGGGTCATCTATCAGACGGACGGACCGTCATTGATCGCTTAGGCTCGGATCGGGGCTGGGGTCTGGGAAAGACCCAAGCCATGGAAAAAGGAGCGGTTCGGCAGATCGGCGCAGTTCCAACTGGTGCTCGCTCGGTAGCGATAGTCATCATAGGCAACGCCAGGCCGTCCTTTGGGATAAGCAAGCCGCGCGACGGCTCGGCGGAACAGCGCGTCGATAGGATTGCGCTGAGCTCACGCTCCGCCCTTTGGCACATAAATTCGCAAATGCCGGCGCGGAGTGCCGAACCGATTCTACCTCAGCTGCGTTGTCGGGGCGCCAAATCAAGGGGCCGTTGGGCCGAGCCCCATTGCCAGCCGGAACCAACGAACTCATGAGTGCCACCATTCTCGATCTCGCCGCGGCGAGACCTCGCCCGCTCGACGACGCGCCAGCCTCGCGCGAGCGCGACAATTCCGATCGCGCGCATCGAAAATGCCTCGTGCTGATCTATTACATGGCCGCCCTTCTTGAACGGGGCGAGGCTTGCGGATCACGCCGCGAACGCGCACCGTGAGTGGCAGAAAGATCTAGCGGACATCATCCGGCCTGAGGCGGTCCCAACAGGATCGACCCGTCTGCGCGGGGGCACAGACGGGCCGAGCCAGAGCGAGCACGCGGGAGCTCCGCGTTAGTCCACCACGTCCAGATCCGGGCAGATCTTCGCCAGGCCCCAGATCGTGTGCTTGTAGAAGCAGGTCGGCGCCACGTAGCTTGCCCCCACGCTGATGAAGCGGAAGCGGCGGCGGTCGTGGCGGACCAAATTGTCCGTCTTCGTGGTCTGCGAAAGATTGGTGGTCTTGATCTGCGTGAGGTTGAGGTTTGTCGGGCCGCTCATGTGGCCCATGCCCATTCCGCCCATACCTCCCATGCCATGGGCATCGGCGGAAGCGGTGCCGGCAACGAGCAGGGCAACGGTGGCGAGAGCCGCGAAGGCGCGGGTGGGGAATTGGTTCGACATGGTTACGTCTCCTTGAGGTTTGATTGCAGGGCGTCCATCGCCCTGCGGTGATCAGGAACCTAGAGGCGTTCACGTCGGCAGGATGTGCGTTAGCGCACACCGCGAACGGACTCATCCTGCAGGCGCGGCATCATGACCGCCAGATGAAATTGCGCGGCCCCGGGCGAGTGGCCGCCCCCCTTCAGGAACACTTGAGTTCACGGCGCGTTGAGCAACCGCAACAGGGGCTCCGATGAAAATGTTTGCGATTAATCCGATGAAACTATGCGCGACGAAGCGCTCAGTGACCAGACGACTGGCCGCCGCTGCTCTCGTGTTCGGCGGCCTTTTCGCAGGCAATCTTGCGCAGGCGCGCGCCGATGTGCGCATCGAGGCGAGCCCGGGCGGGGACGTGGTGGCCTACTTGCAGTTCTTCGCGACGCTCGAGCGATCCGGAGAGCGGGTCGTGCTGGACGGGCCTTGCTACTCCGCCTGCACGCTGGTGCTGAGCACGATCCCACGCGATCGTATCTGCGTCACCTCGCGGGCGGTGCTCGGCTTCCACGCCGCGCAGCTACTCGATCTTTCCGATCGCCGCCGATATCCCGCATCCGCGGCAACGCGCCTGCTTGCTTCCACCTATCCGCCGGCGGTGCAGAGCTGGATCGACCGCCACGGCGGCCTGAGCTCGAAGCTCATTCTGCTGCGCGGGAAGGAGCTGGCGGCTCTCTACCCGCGCTGCACCTGAACGATCGCCGGCATCGCGCTCGCAGGCCGGATACATTGCGGTAAGCTCACTGCCGCTCAAAAAGATCAGGTGGGGCGAGAGGCCGCCGCGATGCGCGATCCATTCGCGAATCTGCTGCGGATAGTGGTCCATCAAAAGATCGGTCCCCTCCCGGCTGGTCACCTGATGGCCGGCTCCGTCGGGCATCCAGGCGGCATGAAAACCGAGCCTCGCGCGCGGCGTCACGCAAAGGTGGTCGCGCGGAATGACGCCCAGGATCATGGTGCAGGCAGAAAGGCAGGCGCCGTCAATAACGACGTTCTGGCCGGATTTGCGCAAGTTTTCCAGTTTGTCGAGGTAGGGGCCGATCTGGCCGCCGGGATCGGCGGTGATGCGTACGGTTGCTGAAGCAGGCAGAGTCAATGCCGCCAGGAGGGCGGCCGCGAACGCGGCTCCACGCATAAAAACTCCCTTGAGTATTTTTCTCCCTACGCAAACCTCCTATTGGAAAATCGGGACAATTCAAAGACCTTCGTATATTAAATTTTTACACTTGAAATTTTTGTAAGATTCGCATCGTGCCTGCCGTCGGCGGAGCCGGAAGCTGAACGGCCGTTGTCGAAATTGCCCGAAGATGCCGCTGCGCCGCTCCAATTCTGCCGCTTCGCCGGTCTCGAATGACATCCCGTGCGGGGGCCTCACTGCGGGAGTGCGACGATGCGCAACAAGGACAACCGATCTGCCCGGATCATTGCCGGCGCCTGTATATTGACGGTCTCAAGTGTCGTGGCATGTGGCGCAGCCGCCGCTGCCGATCTCCCGGTCGCGCCGCCGCAGGCCGAAGTCGCCCCGCCGCCTCGCTATGCGCCCCCGCAAAACTATCCGAACTATTACGCGCCGCCACCGGCCGAAGAGGCTTACCCGCCGCCGGTCGCCTATGATTATCTTCCCCCGCCCCCGCCGGGCTACTACGGATACGCGCCGGCCCCGGTGGTGGTGGTACCGCGGTCCTATTATTGGCGCGGGTACTGGGGAGGCCCGGTGCGCGGCCCCTTCATCGCTCGCGGCTACGGGCGTTACGACCGGCCCTACTTCGCTGAACGTGGTTGGGGCCGCCGCGGTTGGTGAAGGGCGCGCCGCTGTTGCGGTGAAACGGGCTTGCCAAGCCGGCATCTCGCCTTTTCCCAGGCAGAACGCGGGAATAGCGCACAAACGCTGCGGATACGGATGAAATCCAGGTGCGTGGCGGTGATTTTAATATCCGGGAGGAATTGGTATTCACCGAGCCGCGCCGCTCTCGTGCGCGGCGGCGGTGCCTCGATACTATTTGCTAACCATCCCGCTTTCTGCCGCCAATTTTTTTCTCATTCCGCCCGCAAACTTTGAACCGGCTGGCGAGCGGCTCCGACCCATCGGTGGGCGCAACTCGCCGCATCGCGGTCATCGCGAGCGACGACCAGGGTTTGCCGCCCACAACAAGAACACCGAGGGATCTCATGGCGGTCAAATCGCGTTCCAAAGCTACCTTGCCTGCGTCTTTCCTGCGCCTCGCCTACTCGGCGCCAAAGCAGGAGGACTCGATCGGCGCGCAAGTTCGCCGCTTCACCTTGCCGGCGACCAAAGCCCTGCCGTTCGTGAAGCTCAGAGCCAAGGATCAGCCCCTCTTGCGGCCGGAAAGCTATTGGCACGTGCGTTCCACCGGCAAGACGCTGCGGGACAAGGAGCTGGGCCGCCAATATGCGCGTGCCGCGATCGCGGCCATGAAGGCCGACCATGACAGCTCGCTTGTTGCGCTCATTCTTCAGGACATCATTGCGGATGCGGTGACCCGCAGCATGCGCAAGGGCGGCAGCATGCGCAGCGCTATCGCGATGGGCTTCCTCTCGGAGATCAGCCTCGCGCTTGCCGACGCGCCGTAAAGCGCGCAACCCGATGATGCCGGCGCCCCGCAGCACAGGGGCGGTGATCGTGAGCGGCGCGAGCTGACATCAGGTTGATGCAATAGCCATGGGCGAATGGGCTCGGCCCCGGCATTGCGTAGCAATCGAGCATCCGGCCCTTCCCGAAAATCCGGCGATCATCGGAGCGCCGCGCCGTTGCCAAAGGCGGCGTGCAAGGCCGGCCTGCAGCGGTCTGAATTTGCGCTGCCGCGACAAGCGAAATTCGGCATAGAATGCGCGCCCACGCCAAGTGGAAATAAAGACTGACTGGGGAGACGCCATGCCGATGACACGACGCGACATGCTCCGCACCGGCGCCGCGGTAGCTGCGGCTGCAAGCTATGCGCCCGAGGCTTTGGGCGGCTGGGAGCCGAGCGAGACCTATCCGGATCCGATCATCAAGATTCTCGATCCGAGCTTTGCCAAATATCGCCTCAACAATGCCGGGGTGGAACGGCTCGCCACCGGCATGCGCTGGAGCGAAGGCCCGGTCTGGATGGGCGACTGGCGCTCGCTTTTGTGGAGCGACATCCCCAACAACCGCATCATGCGCTTTGACGAGGAGACGGGTCAGGTCACGGTGTTCCGCAAGCCTTCCAACAATGCCAACGGCAATACCCGTGACCGGCAGGGTCGTCTCGTCACCTGCGAGCACTCAGGACGGCGCGTCACCCGCACCGAATTCGACGGGAGCATTACGGTGCTGGCCGACAAGTTCGAGGGCAAGCCGCTCAACTCGCCGAATGACGTGGTGGTCAAGTCCGATGACTCGGTGTGGTTCTCCGATCCGCCCGCCGGCATCCGCGGCAATTACGAAGGTGTGCAGGCGCCGATCGAGCTGCCCGCCAACTACTATCGCCTTGATACGAAGACCGGAAAGCTGACCGTGGTGGCGGAAGGCCTGGGCGCGAACGGGCTCGCCTTCTCGCCGGATGAGAAGAGAATGTATCTGGTCGACATGGCGTCGACCCCACGCAGCATCAAGGTCTATGACGTGGTCGACGACGGCACCAAGCTCGCGAACGGCCGCATCTTCGTGAACTGCGAGCCGAACGGCCGGGCGGACGGCTATCGGGTCGATGTCGATGGAAATCTGTGGTGCGGGTGGGGCACCGGCCCGGACATCAACGGCGTCGCCGTGTTCAATCCGGACGGCAAGCGCATCGGCGCAATCTCGCTGCCGGAGCCCTGCGCCAATGTGTGCTTCGGCGGACGTTATCGCAATCGCCTGTTCATCGCCGGCGGCCACTCGCTCTATTCGGTCTACGTCAACACGCAGGGGGTGCGCGGCGGGTGAAGGCCATTCCGCTCGCGAGGTGCAGCCGCTAACGGTGCGCGTCGACCATTCGGCAGAGCGCTCGAGCTTGCCGTTGTCGACCGTGCTGGCGGAGTGACGGTCCTCCACCGCGGTCGAGGTGCGGGACGGCAACCCATACACGGCGCGCGCCACCTTGTCGTCAGCCCGCGAGCGCGGGATCGAGGCGGAATCCTTCCGTCATGAAATGTTTGTATGTCCGTTCCAAGCAAAGAGACCCCGCCGCGAGGAGGGCGTGCATAGCACGTGCCGGTCCCGTCATTCAGTAAAATGTAACGGAAACTAAGACTGTATTTGTGACCGCACGATTGGGCCATCGCAGGCCGCTGCATGGTGCTTACCGCGGCAGCGTGATAATTTTCTGAGCACAACAAGACCCGCGAACGGATCGGCCGTTGAATAATCAGGGAGGATCCCCATGCTCCGCCGGTACGCTATTGCTGCAATGATGCTTGTTGCTGCGCTCTGCACCGCGCTCTCAGCCGCGCACGCTCTCGACGACAGCAAGTATCCGGACTTTGCCGGCCAATGGCGCAAGCCCAACGGAGTGACTGTTCAGTGGGATCAAACCAAGCCTTTGGGGCTCGCCCAGCAGGCGCCGCTCAAGCCGGAGTTTCAGGCTGAGCTCGAGGCAAGCCTCAAAGATCAGGGATTGGGTGGGCAGGGCGTTGACGCCCGCTACAGCTGCCTGCCCAACGGCATGCCGCGCATCATGACGGTGGTCTGGACGATCGAGATCGTCATCACGCCCAAGATCACCTACGTGTTATTCGAGAACAACCTGCCGCGCCGCATCTTCACCGACGGCCGCGCTTGGCCGACTAACGAAGAGCCCTCCTTCAACGGCTATTCCATCGGCAAGTGGATCGATAGAGCCGGCAGCGGCCGCTACGACACGCTCGAGGTCGAGACCCGCAACCTCAAGGGCCCGCGTACCTTCGAGGCGAGCGGCATCCCCTTGCATCCGGACAATGAGACGGTGGTCAACGAGCGCATTTATCTCGACAGCCAAGACCACAATGTTCTGCACAATGACATCACCACCTACGACCATGCTCTGACGCGGCCATGGACCGTGAACAAGCGCTATCTGCGGGTGCAGGAGCAGAACGTCATTTTCTACGAGAACGAATGCAGCGAGAACAATCAACACGTGGTCATCGGCAAGGAAGGCTATTACCTCAGCGCCGACGGCTACCTCATGCCGGTCAAGAAGGGACAGAAGCCGCCCGACCTGCGCTATTTCAAGGAGACCCAGAAATAGGCGCCGCGATGCGGCGACGGATTGCGGCGCTCCTGGCAGCCGCGCTGCTGATGTCGTGGCTGCCCGCGACAGCGCAAACCTATCCGGCGCACCCGGTGCGCATGCTGATCGCGTTCTCGGCCGGCGGCACCATCGACGCGCTCGGGCGCATTTTGGCGCAGAAGCTCTCTGAACGTTGGGGCCAATCAGTTTTGGTCGAGAACCGCGGGGGTGCGGCCGGCAATCTCGGCGCGCTGGCGGCCGCGCAGGCAGTGCCCGACGGCTATACGATTCATCTCGGCGCGCAATCGCTCGCCACGAATGTGACGCTCGCTCCGGTGCCGAACTTCGATCCACGCCGCGATCTCGTTCCCGTCATCGCGGTCGCGACCGCGCAGGACGTCCTGATGGTGCCGCCAGGCTCGCCGGCGCATAGCCTTGATGAATGGATCGCCTATGCGCGGGCACATCCAGGCGAGCTCAACTACGCATCGCTCGGCACCGGATCGAGCGGCCACTTGGCGACGCTGCGATTCATGCAGGTTTTGAATTTGAAGCTGGAGCACGTGCCTTATTCGTCGGTCTCGCAGGCGCTGAGCGATATCGTGGCCGGCCGCGTCGCGATCTGGCTGGCGACGCTCGGCGGCCATCTCGGCAATATTCAAGGAGGACGCGTGCGTGCGCTCGCGGTGTCCGGCCCGACACGCGCGCCGTCGCTTCCCGATGTGCCGACCTTTGTGGAGCAGGGCGTTCCGCTCACCGAGGAGTCGACCTGGTTCGGAATTTTCGTGCCGAGAGGCACGCCGGGCGCGATTACCGCCAAGCTCAATTACGATGTCGCGGAAATCCTGGCAGAGGCCGCGTTCCATGACCGTGCAGTGGCGCTCGGCTTCCGTCTGGTCGGCGGGCCGCCTGAGAAGCTTTCGGCTTTATTGCAGGGCGACATCGCCAAATGGGCCACGGTCGCGGCAACGGCGGGCCTCGTGGCGCATTGATTGCTCCTTCCTCCGCTCGCGTCGGATGAAGGCAGGCCGCACGCCGCCTGCCTATTCTTTGCGCGCCGCACCGCAAACCGCTGATCCTTTGTTCAATTCAATGAAAATAAAGGGATTTTTCCACCTCTCGGCGACTAAAACTTGATCTTTGCTGCGATGCAGCGCTGAGGTACACCAAATACGCCCTGCTTGCAGGGTATCTTCACTGATCTGGACCCCCGCTGTGCTTCCCGGCAAACAGCGGGGGTTCTATTTTTGGCCCCACCAGCTCCCATTATCAGTATCCGGCTGCGGCGGAGCTGCGGCTCCGCGGATCGGGGGCGCCAATTACCCCATTTCCGGTAACGAGAATCGAATTGGCCGACGTGAACGGCCGGTCCACCCGGACCCTATGGCCGAGCGCTTCGAGACCCGCGACGATCGCCGGATCGAACCCTCTCTCGACCACGAGCTCGTCAGGCGACCATTGGTCGTGGATGCGCGGCGCGGCGACCGCCTGCGCGAGCGGAAGCTTGCGATCGATCACATTGTTGATCACCTGCAACACCGCCGTGATAATGCGGCTGCCGCCCGGTGAGCCTGTCACCAGGAACGGCTTGCCGTGCTTCAGCACGATGGTTGGGGTCATCGAGGAGAGCGGCCGCTTGCTCGGCCCAGGCGCATTGGCATCGCCGCCGGTGAGCCCATAGGCATTGGGCGCGCCGGGCGCAGCCGCAAAGTCATCGAGCTCGTTGTTGAGCAGCACGCCTGTGCCCTCGGCAACGAGGCCCAACCCATAGCTGAAATTGAGCGTGTAGGTGTTGGAGACCGCGTTGCCGAAGCGATCCACCACCGAAAAATGCGTGGTGTTTTGGCCTTCGTGCAACGGCGCGCCCAGCGGGCGGACGTCGGCGGCCGGCGTCGCATGCTTTGGATCGATGCTGTCACGCAGGTGCCGCGCGTAGGAAAGCGACATCAATCTTGCCAATGGCGCCGTGACAATTGCGGGATCGCCCAGATAGGCGGCGCGATCCGCATAGGCGCGCTGCATCGCCTCGGCCAGCAGATGTTCCGAAAGCACATCGAACGAGCCGAGGTCGCGGTGGTATCCGGCCAAGATGTTGAGCATCTCGATCAGCGCCACGCCGCCCGAAGAGGACGGCGGCATCGAGACGATCTCGTCGCCGCGATAATGTCCCCGCACCGGCTGGTGCAGGAGCGGACGATAGGCGGCGAGGTCCGCGGCCGTCATGATGCCGCCCTCGTGTTGAACCGCGGCAGCCAATTTGTCGGCGATCGCACCTGAATAGAAGGCTCGGGGCCCGCGCCGGGCGATCGCCGTGAGTGTGTCGGCGAGGTCGCCCTGGACGACGCGCTCGGGGAGCGCGCTGCCGTCGGGGGTGAGAAAAATCTTCGCAGACGAAGGCCAGCGCGCTAGGCGAGGCGGCGCGCGGCGCGAGTCTTCATCACCTTCGATCGCGACGCCGTTCCGCGCGAGCAGAATAGCGGGCGCGATCAAGTCGCCGAGGCTGAACTTGCCGGAGCCGAAGCGCGCCTCGGCGAGTGCAAGCCCCGCGACCGTGCCGGGCACGCCGATTGCGAGCGCCGAATCGCGCGACTTCTTCGGATCCGCCCTGCCCTCCGCATCGAGAAACATGTCGCGCGTGGCGGCTGCGGGCGCAGTCTCCCGGTAATCGATCGCGATGTCGGAGCCGCCGGCGCGATGAATCAACATGTAGCCGCCGCCCCCGAGATTGCCGGCGCGCGGATAGGTCACCGCAAGCGCAAACCCGGTCGCCACCGCGGCATCGACCGCATTGCCGCCGCGCTTGAGCACATCGACGCCGATCTCGGCCGCGCGTCCTTCATCTGCGACCACGGCGCCGTGCGGAGCCGTGATGGATTTTTCCGCTGAGGCTCCGGTGCTGATCGCGAGGAATGCGATCACGGTGCAGCAGGCGACCAGTCGTCCCTGCAAAAGCAGGGACCCATATTCCGCGGCGCATTGAAGGCGCGTGGCGTAAGGGCCCCGGATTTCATCGGAGCGACGCTCATTGTTTGTGGCCTCGCCTCGCATCACCGCTACCTCGCCTGCTGGTGGTAAGCCTGGTTCGGCCGCATATCGGTCGCCGAGGCAAGCCGGTTGGTCATGTTGTAGAAGCTCGCGACCGCGGCGATGTCCCAGATGTCGCGATCCGAGAAGCCGGCTTCACGCAGGCGCGCGCGATCTTCCTCCTCGATCAACCACGGCTCCGCCGTGAGCTTGACCGCGAAGTCGAGCATCGCGCGCTGTCGGTGCGACAGCTCCGCCGCCCGATAATTGATCGCCATCAATTCCCCGAGGACGGGATCGCCGGATAGCTGCCGCACCGAGGCGCCATGCACGGCCACACAATAGAAGCAGCGGTTTTGCGCCGACACTGTGGTTGCGATCATCTCGCGTTCGAGCAGCGAAAGGCGCGATGGTCCGAGCATCAGGTCGTTGCGATAGGCAAGAAAGGCTTCGAGCTTCGTCATGTCGAAGGAAAAGGCCTTCAACACATTCGGCACGAAGCCGAGCTTGTGCTCGCATGTGGCGAAAAATTCCGCCATAGCTGGGCTCAGCTTCGCGGGCTCAAGCTTGAGCGCCATCACCTCGTCGTGACGGCGGTTCTCCCGCGCCGGCTTGCTCGCGCGGCGCGGCTTCCCGGCCCCGCTTTTGATTGCCTTGGGCACAGCACGACCTCCCTTTTGTGTTTCAGAGCTATACTCAATTCCGTCCGCAGGTGCGAACCGGTATCGCGGCGAGCAGCTGCGGATGCTACAACGCGCCCCATGACCTTCGAGGCCGACCTGCGGGACGCGATGGCGCTCCCGCACAATTCCACGCTCGTGAGCGACAAGCAGGTGGCGGCGCTCATCGATGCGGCTGCGGTGCTGCTCGCCCGCCGCTCGGATATCCCGCCCGGCTTCATCGCCGACCTGTTCGGTCGTGCGGTGCCGGAAGACCTCCTGATTTATGAGCCGCGCGAGCTCGCCGAGCTTGCGGAACGCGCCTGGTCGCTGTTGGCAATCCGACAGCCCGGCAGTGCGAAGGTTCGCCTCGATGCCCCCTCCGGCACGGTCGCGGTCGACCGCCTTGGGGATATTTCCGTGTTGGAGATCGTCAACGACGACATGCCGTTCCTGGTCGACTCGGTCATGGCCGAGCTGGTGGAACGCGGGCTCGATGTACGTCTGGTGGTGCATCCGGTCTTCGCATTGGCGCGCGATGCGGACGGAAGGCTGCGACAATTTGGTGCCGATTCCGTGGGAAGAGGCGCGAAAGAGAGCTTCATCCACATCCACGTCGGACGCATCGACGATAGCGTCCAGCGCGGCGTGATCGTGGAGGCGCTGCAGCAGATATTGGCCGACATCAGGCGCTGCGTCGGCGACTGGCGGGCCATGCTGGGCCGCCTCACCGAGATCATCGCCGATCTGAGAAAGAGCCCTCCGCCGCTTCCGCCCGAGGAGCTGAGCGAAGCCGTCCAGTTCCTGGAATGGCTCATGGCCAACAATTTCACTTTCTTGGGCATTCGACACTACAAGGTCACCGATGACGGCGACGTGCTCCTGCTCGAGCCGCAATTCGAGACAGCGCTAGGCGTGTTGCGCGAGCGGGAGATGCGGGTCGTGCGACGCGGTTCCCAGCAGGTTCCGATCACGCCGGAAATCCGCAAATTTCTCAATGAGCCGCGGCTTTTGTTCGTGACCAAGGCGGCGTCGCGCTCGCGTGTGCATCGCCGCGTATACATGGACTATATCGGCATCCGGCGCTTCGGTCCGGACGGCCGGCTCGCGGGCGAGATCCGTATCGTTGGCCTGTTCACCTCGACGGCCTATACGCGCTCGACCCGCAGCATCCCGTATCTGCGTCGCAAGGTTGACAGCGTGCTCGCACGCGCCGGCTTCGATCCCGAGGGACATTCCGGCAAGGCGCTGGTCAACGTGCTCGAGACTTATCCGCGCGACGAGCTGTTCCAGATCGACGAGGATTTGCTGAACAGGTTCGCGCTGGCGATCCTGCAGCTCGACGAGCGGCCGCGTGTGCGCGTGCTGCCGCGGCGCGATCGGTTCGACCGCTTTGTCTCGGTCTTCGTGTTCGTGCCGCGCGATCGCTACGACAGCGAGGTGCGCAAGGAGATCGGCGATTATCTCGCGGGTGCCTATCACGGCCACGTCAGCGCCTTCTATCCGTTCTTTCCCGAGGGCTTGATGGTGCGCGTGCATTTCATCATCGGCCGGCAGGCCGGCGAGGCACCGGACCCGGATCTCAAGGTGCTGGAGGCGGCCGTCACCGGCATCGTTCGCACCTGGACGGACGGTCTCGTCGAGACCCTGAAGGTCTTTCACGCCGGAGCGAAGGCGCAAGCGCTGATCGCGCGTTATCGCGATGCATTCTCGGAAGGGTATCGCGAGACCTATTCGCCGGAAACCGCAGTCGGCGACATCAGAATCATCGAAGCCCTCTCGCCCGACCGGCCCCTCGGCATCGATTTTCATCGACGCGGCGAGGCCGCCGGGGACGCCATCGGCCTCAAGGTCTGGAGCCACGGTCGCCCGATCCCGCTATCGGAGCGGGTCCCGGTGCTCGAGAACATGGGATTCCAAGTGGTCGACGAACAGACCTTCGAGATCGCGGTCGCCGCGGAGGCCGAGCCGGGCGTCTGGTTTCACGACATGTTGCTAAGGCGTGCCGACGGCGGCGCGGTCGACCTCGCGGTTGGCAAGCAGCGTCTCGAGGCGGCCTTCCTGATGGTGATGCGCGGCCATGCCGAGAACGACGGCTACAATGCGCTGGTCCTGACCGCGGGGCTGATGTGGCGGGAAGTCGCGCTGCTGCGCGCCATTTCGCGGTTCTTGCGGCAAATCCGTGTGCCCTATTCGCAGGGCTATATGTGGGCGACGCTGGTGAAGCATTCGGGGATCGCGGCGGACCTCATGCAGCTGTTCCATGCCCGCTTCGATCCACGCTTCGCCGGCACCCCGGAGGAGCGCGCGACCAGCCAGGCTGATGTCCGCGCAACGATCGAGCAGCACTTGCGGTCCGTCGAGAGCCTCGACGAGGACCAGATCCTGCGCCGCTTCGTCAATGCGGTCAGCGCCGCCGAGCGCACCAACTTCTATCAGATCGACGCGGATGGCCAGGCCAAGCAAATCATCGCCATCAAGTTTGCGAGCCGCCGACTCGACGGGATGCCGCTGCCAAAGCCGCTTTATGAGATCGCGATCTACTCACCGCGTGTGGAAGCCCTGCATCTGCGCTTCGGCAAGGTTGCGCGCGGCGGCATCCGCTGGTCCGACCGGCCGCAGGACTTCCGGACCGAAATTCTCGGGTTGGTAAAGGCCCAGCAGGTCAAGAATGCCGTCATCGTGCCGGTCGGCGCCAAGGGCGGCTTCGTGCCCAAGCGGCTGCCCAAAGGTCCACGCGAGGCAATCCAGCGGGAAGGCAGCGAGACCTACAAATTGTTCATGGCGACGCTGCTCGATTTGACGGACAATCTTGGACCGGATGGCATCATCCCGCCGCCCAATGTGGTGCGCCACGACGGCGACGATCCCTATCTGGTGGTCGCGGCCGACAAAGGCACCGCGACCTTCTCGGATATCGCCAACACGATCGCGGACGAGCACGGCTTTTGGCTCGGCGATGCTTTCGCATCGGGCGGCTCGGCCGGCTACGACCACAAGAAGATGGGGATCACCGCGCGTGGCGCCTGGGAATCGGTCAAGCGGCACTTCCGCGAGCTCGGTATCGACATCGGCAAGAACCCGTTCAGCGTGGTCGGCATCGGCGACATGTCGGGCGATGTGTTCGGCAACGGCATGCTGCGCGAGCGCACCATCCGCTTGCTGGCGGCGTTCGATCATCGCGACATCTTCATCGACCCTGCGCCCGATCCGGAGAAAAGCTTTGCCGAGCGGGCGCGCCTGTTCGCGCTGCCGCGCTCGAGCTGGCAGGACTACGACAAGTCGCTGATCTCGCCGGGCGGCGGGGTGTTCTCACGCAACCTCAAGGAAATCGCGCTTTCTCCGCAGATGCGTCAGCTCACCGGGCTCACGGCCGAGGCCGTCCACCCGCAGGAACTGATGAACGCGCTCCTCAAATTGCCGGTCGATCTCCTCTGGTTTGGCGGCATCGGCACCTATGTGCGCGCGACCGCGGAGACGGACGAAGCGGTCGGCGACCGCGCCAACGATGCGATCCGCGTCACCGGCGCCGCGCTCAAGTGTAAGGTCATCGGCGAGGGCGCCAATCTCGGCGTGACCCAGCGCGGCCGCGTCGAGGCGGCGCTCGCCGGCGTCAAGCTAAACACCGACGCGATCGACAATTCGGCGGGCGTCAACACCTCCGACGTCGAGGTCAATTTCAAGATCGCGCTCGCCCCCATGGTCCGCGATGGGCGGCTTTCGCGCGCCGGACGTGACGCCTTGCTTAACGATATGACTGAGGACGTGGCCGCGCTGGTGCTGCGCAACAATTATCTGCAGACGCTGGCGCTGTCGCTCGAGGCGCGGCGTGGGCTCGAATCCTTAGGTTTTCAGCAGCGCCTCATGCAAAACCTGGAGCGGCGCGGGCAACTCGACCGCGCGGTCGAGTTCCTGCCCGACGACAACGAGCTGGTCGAGCGGCGCCGTCGTGCACAAGCCCTCACGCGCCCGGAGCTGGCAGTGCTGCTCGCTTATGCCAAGCTCGCGCTGTACGAGGAGCTGCTGGAATCGAATGTTCCGGACGATCCCTATCTGGGGCGCGAGCTGGCGCGCTATTTTCCGCCTGCACTCAACGCCCGGTTTGGCGAGGCGATCGCCAAGCATCGGCTCCGGCGTGAGATCATCGCCACCTCGCTAGCCAATTCGATCATCAACCGCGGCGGGCCGTCGTTTGCGGTGCGCATCGAGGATCAGACCGGCGCCGGCGCCGCGCGGATCGCCGCGGCCTTTGCGGCGGTGCGCGACGGCTATGATTTGGACGCGCTCAATGCCGAGATCGACCGGCTGGATGATCGGATTCCCGCGTCCTTCCAGCTCGACCTCTACGCCGCCGTGCAGGATCTCTTGCGCGACCGATTGGTCTGGTTCCTGCGCAATGCGGATCTCAGGGCTGGCCTGGCCGCGGTGGTCGCGCACTATCGGGACGGCATTGCAACGGTCGAGGCCGCGCTCGCCGACGTGCTTGTGCCGGAAGCAGCTGCGGCGCGGGCCGAGCGGGAGCGCGTGCTCAAGGAGCAGGGCCTCGGGGATCTGCTGGCGCGCCGCTTTGCCAATCTTGCGGCTCTCACCGCCGCACCCGACATTGTCGACGTGGCGGACCGTACGCGGTGCCCGATCGTCGGAGTGGCGGCGACCTACTTCGCCGCCGACGCTCATTTCCGTCTCGACGGGATCGTGCGCACGGCGTGCCGGCTGGAAGTTTCCGATTATTTCGACCGCTTGGCGCTCGACCGCGCGCTCGACAGCATCGGAGATGCGGAGCGGCGCCTCACGGCCGCGATGGTGCAGGAGGGAGCGGATAGCAAGGTGTCGGGCGTAAATGCCGTGCAAGCCTGGATCGCCCGGCGCGCCCAGGAGGTCGAGCGCATCACCGCCCAGGTGGCGGAGATCGCCCATTCGGGACTGACCCTCTCGAAACTCACAGTGGCGGCGAGTCTTTTGGGCGACTTGGTCCGCTGACCGGATTTGACCTAGCATGCGGGCCTGATAGAGCTCCGCCCCAGAAGATTCACCTGAGACGTCACCCGCGGGTCCATCCTTTTCGCAAGAAGATGGATTGCCGGGTCGAGCCAGGTCGAGCCCGGCAATGACGCTGAACTCGATGAACCGGTCTGAAGATTTTGCGCATGGCAAAGACAGCACAGAACCACACGCCCGACCCGCGGGACAAGGCGATTGAGTCCTGGTTCACGCCGACCGAGGGCGGCTACACCTTCCGCTATCCGAGCCCGTGGCTGTTCGGGCACTGGCGAAGCTATCTGGTGAGCGAGGCGCAGAAGCAGGGCCTGATGGTTTTCTTGCGCTTCCGCCGGCAGCTGCTGCTACGATACCTCGCGGCCTATTTGTTGGTCGGCGCGCTTCTCTCCATCTTGGCGAGCACGCAGCCCGCCTTGTCGGACCTTTCCACCACCGCCATGGGCGCGCTGATCGTCGCGGCGCTGGCCGCCATGGTGGCCGTCATGGTGGTCCCGCACCTCTATCTGTTGCGCAGGATGGAGCCGATATTGCGGCAAGCCAGACGCACCGACGAGCTCGGTACGTTACGCGAGCAGATATTCGGGGTCGCCGATGTGGTTCCCATGGGGCTTCTGGTGGTCGGGGGCGCGGGGTTCTTTCTGGCCGCACTGATCAGCGTCGACTCGCTTGCCGAGGCGGTGGCGCAGGGGTCGGATCCTTGGCGGCTCGCGGAGGCGGGAGCGGGCCTGTTCGTCAGCACGCTGCTGACGACCTATTTCATCTACATCATCATCCTCAAGCGCCGGCTGAAGCGCGACGCGAGCAAGGCGGGTTCGTCCAGGGCGCCGCGATAGATAGCTCATCCGGATTTGGTACTCGCATTCCTTCTTAATGCCGGAAGTGCCGCGTGCCGGTGAACACCATGGCGATGCCGGCATCATCGGCGGCTTTGATCACCTCGTCGTCGCGCATCGACCCACCAGGCTGGATCACCGCGGTCGCGCCGGCTTCGATGGCGACCAGCAATCCGTCCGCGAACGGAAAGAACGCGTCCGAGGCAACCACCGAGCCCTTGGTCAGCGGCTCCGGCGCGCCCGCGGCCTTGGCGGCGTCGACAGCCTTTTGTGCGGCGATTCGGGCGGAGTCGATACGGCTCATCTGCCCGGCCCCGATGCCGACGGTCGCCCGGTCCCTGGCATACACGATGGTGTTCGACTTCACGTGCTTGGCGACCCGGAACGCGAAGGCCAAATCGGCACGCTCCGCATTCGTGGGCGCGCGCTTGGTCACGACTTTCATCTCCATGTCGTCGACCACCGCGTTGTCGCGTGATTGCGCGAGGAACCCGCCGGCGACCGATTTGACCATGAGCCCGGAGGCGCGCGGGTCAGGGAGGCCGCCCGCAATGAGCAGGCGCAAGTTCTTCTTCGCCCCGATGATGGCGATCGCCTCAGGGCTTGCGTCGGGCGCAATGATCACCTCGGTGAAGATTTCCGTCATGGCGCGCGCGGCTTCGGCATCGAGCGTGCGGTTGACCGCGACGATGCCCCCGAAGGCGGAGACCGGATCGCAGGCGAGCGCTTTGCGGTAAGCCGTAACTAGGCTGTCGGCTTCGGCGACGCCGCACGGATTGGCATGCTTGATCAACGCGCAGGCAGCGGTGCGCTGCGGATCGAACTCGGCCACGCATTCATAGGCTGCATCAGTATCGTTGATGTTGTTGTAGGAGAGCTGCTTGCCCTGCACCTGCCGCGCGGTCGCCACCCCGAAGCGGCTCTCGCCGGTGCGGTAGAAGGCCGCCGTCTGGTGCGGGTTCTCGCCGTAGCGCATGGCTTCGATGAGGCGTCCGCCGAGGGCCCGATAAGCGGGTGCCGGATCGTTGAGCTCGGCCGCAAACCAGTTGGAGATGGCGGCATCATAGGCGGCGGTTCGCGCATAGGCTTTGGCGGCAAGCCGCCGCCGCAAGGCGCGCGTCGTCTTGCCGGCATGTTGCTCGAGCTCGGCAATGAGCGGCGCATAGTCCTGCGACTCGACGACGACCGTCACGTCATCGTGGTTCTTGGCGGCGGCGCGAATCATCGCCGGGCCGCCGATATCGATATTCTCGATCGAGGTCTCGAAGTCCGCGCCGCCCGCGACCGTTTCCTCGAACGGGTAGAGATTGACCACCAGGAGATCGATCGGCCGGATCCCGTGCTGTGCGAGTGCCGCCTGATGCGCGCTGTTGTGCCGTATCGCCAATAAGCCGCCATGCACCTTCGGATGCAGGGTCTTGACCCGCCCGTCCATCATCTCCGGAAAGCCGGTCAGCTCGGAGACATCGATCACCGCGAGGCCGGCTTGCGTCAGTGCGGTGCGGGTGCCCCCGGTCGAGATGATATCGACCCCATGCTGCGCGAGCGCGCGCGCGAGCTCGATCAGGCCGGTCTTGTCGGAGACTGAAATCAGCGCGCGGGATATCGGGCAGAGCTTCTCGGTCATTTGGATTTCTCGCAGGGTCGGCCGTTCCTTTCGAGCCGTCACTCCCCTGAACCATTTGATGGAGCATCCTGTTCGCTGGAAGCCGGTATCACCCCTGTTTTCACGCCGGCAAGCCATTTCGCAGGTCTTGCTCGTCACAGCGGCAGCTTCGGCTCCAATCCGCGACCGCGGCGCGGGGGCGGGGCCGCCGGCGTCGACAACGCGAAGGTCCATTGCACCCGCATGATGTTGCGGGCGCGGCCGTGCACGACGATCTGCACGGTGCGGCGCGGTCCATCATTGCCGGCGAGGTACACGCTTTCCTCAAGATCGATCCGGTCCTCATAGGCGGTGAACGTCCATACCTCCTTGTTGGCCATCACCAGCATGGCGCCGTGGGCGTCGGAGAGGCGGTTCGCCTTCACCAGCGGATGCAGATGGAACCGGATGGCGAACTGGTCGCGGCTCGCCGCGATCATGTTGCCGAGCGCCGGTGTGAACACGTCCTCGCCGTCGAGCCGCCTGCCATCGGCCGCAAGCATCAGCGAGCGCTGATGGATGACGTCGAACTCGGCCGCAAAGCCGTCGTGCGAGGTGCGCAGCACGATGGCGCCGTCCTGGGTTCCGCGGTCTATGGTGACCCGACGCGGACCACTGACGATCGGCGCCCCGCCCAGCAGGCGCTTGACCGGGCCCGATTCGACGAAACGGCAGGAGGAGGCTTCGTTGAAGGTCACCGTCGAATGGGCGGGCGTTGAACGCGCCACCTGTCGCCAGCTGTCGCGGCTGGTCGATGGCAGGCCGCAATTGACCACGATGCGGTTCTGCCGCGTCGACAGCTCGAACGATAGACAACCGGCGCTCGCCTCGGTGCTGACTTCGAGCGGCGGCGGTGCTCCGGTATCCATCAGCACGACAGTGCCGCTCAGCTCGACCCGCTGATACCCGGAATGCGGTGCATTGGCGACCGGCGTGCCGCGCGCGTCGTCATAGGCCAGGACGGTGGTGACCAGATCGGTCGGCGTCGGGCCCATGCCGTTGAACAGGGCGAAGCTGCCGTCGCCATGACGGAAGAAGCGCAGCATCGGCATCATGCGATCGATGGCATTGAGCAGCGCCTCCGGCGGCGCCAGGTTGCGGGCAGTGAACAATTGGCGCAGCGGCAACAGGTCGACCAATAGCTCGATCAGCGCTCCCGGATTGCGGCTGATATGGCCGCCGTCGGCGAGAATCTGCCGTTCGAGCTCTTCGGAGAGCCTCTTGGTGGTCTGGCGCCCGTAGGAGGCTTGTCCGGCCATGCATAGCATCGCATAGGTCAGGGCGATCATCGCCTGCAGGCGCGGTATGCCGTCGGGCGCGTCGGCGGCGATGATGCGCAATTGACGAACATGCCGGGTCAAGCTGCGGATGAAGCGGCGATAGAAGCGCACATCCGAATCATCGAGCAGCAGCGTCGCCTGGCTCAGCCACGAGATGATCCGCCGAGCCATGACATCGGGCCGCCAGGCGATCGGCTCCATGGTGCTGTGCGAGGTGATCCATTCATCGACCAGCGCGCGCGCGTTGGCGCGGGTGATGTTGGAGTCGGCGGCGCGCAGATGCCGCAGCCAGCCGAAGCCGAGCAGCGCGACGGCCCAATCCTCCGATGGGGGAGCGATCTCGAACGGTGAGCGGGAATCGCAGGTCACCACCTTCCCGGCGAACACGAAGCGACCCGCATAGATCTCGCTCGCGCGCGTCGCGTCGGCCGTGCGCAAGTCCTGTGGCGAGATCACCAGCCGGTCGGTCTTGGCCGGAAACGGCCAGTTGCCCAGCACGCGAGCGGCCGCCCCGACGGCCAGCTTGCGGAGCAAGCCACGCGCCAGGAACACGGACAGCTTCGCATGTTCCGCGACCGAAACGCGTGACATCGACCCTTCCGCCCCTGGGAACGATATAGGGAAAATTGTCTTAAAAACTGTCTTACCTGGCTCTTGCTGGACGCCTACTTGATGCCGCACCTGACGCGGGTGGCCGGCCCGATTGACTCAGCGCGCCGGACGGTGCAGGCCTTCCCTCGAAAACACTTCTAAATCAAGGCGTTTCTGACTACCCGCGGCAGCATAGCCAAGGCCGGGCAAAGCTCCAACTGTGGATAAGCGGGGGAAGCGGCGCTCAGGCCAATGTTGCGACGCGTTGCAGCCGCCCCGCGAAGAATCCATCGAGGCCCCCCATCCGCGGGTCCGGATCGGCCAAATGGCAGGGCAGGGTCCTGAGATCTCCCGCGCCGGAGATGAGCTCAGGCAGCCCGCCAACCTCCGACGCCGCAATCGGCACGCGGCGGAAGCGGGCATCGGCTTTGAGGAAATCAGCTACGATGTCCGCACCTTCCTCGCGTTCGAGGGAGCACACACAGTAGACGAGCAGCCCACCTGGCCTGACGAGGTCGGCCGCGCGCTTGAGCAACGCCATCTGCACGGCGGCAAGCGCCGCGATATCGGCGGCCTGCTTGCGCCAAGGGATGTCAGGATGGCGGCGAATGGTGCCGGTCGAGGAACAAGGCGCATCGAGCAGCACAGCGTCGAATGGGGCGGGCGGAAACTGTGCCGGCTCGGGCGAGAGGACGTCGGCCGTGATGAGCTCAGCCGGCAGGCTCAGGCGCTCGAGATTCTGCCTCGCCCGCGCCAGCCGCTGCGCCGCGCGATCGACCGCGACGACCTGCGCGCCGGCCGCGGCAAGCTGTGCCGTCTTGCCGCCGGGCGCCGCGCACAGGTCGGCGATCCTCTGACCGGCGACAGCGCCGAGGAGCCGCGCCGGCAAGGCAGCGGCTGCATCCTGGACCCACCAGGCGCCCTCCGCATATCCGGGCAACGCCGAAACCGGCCCATGCGCCACGATCCGCACCGTTCGGGTTGGAAGGACGCGGCCTCCAAGGGCCATCGCCCACCGGTCCGGATCGTTCTTGACCGTCAGATCAAGTGCGGGCTCGCCCGCATGGGCGCGCGCAATCGCGATTGCGGTCGTCTCGCCATAAGCTGCAATCCAGCGCGCGAGCAGCCATTCGGGCGTATCGAGCCTTGTGGTGTCGAGGCCGGCGAGTGTGCGCGCCCCTTCCCGTGCGACACGCCGCAGCACCGCGTTGACCAATCCGGCCAGGCGCGCGCTGCGGGGATCCGCCTGCGCCAGTCGCACCGAAAGGTCGACGGCGGCGTGGTCCGGAACCTCGAGCCAGAGGATTTGCGCGGCGCCAATCAGCAGCGCGGTTTCGGCTCGCGGCGCATCGGCCCGAAGCCCGCGCTCAAGAAAGCCGCCGATCAGGTGTCGCAATGTCCCGAGCCGGCGCAGCACCGTTGCCACCAGTTGGCGCACCAGCGCGCGATCGCGCTCTGCGAGCGCGGCAAGCTCCGGATGCACCGACCCATCGAGCAATTCGTCGAGCGGCCGATGCCGGCGCAGCACGCCGTCCAGGATGTCGGCGGCGAGGCGGCGCGTGGCCAAGCCGGTCGGCTCGGTCGAAGTGTCCTTGGCTGCCGGCGGCTTCGTCGACGGCCTCTTGGCGCCAGTTGGTTTTCTTGCCATCTAAGCCTTATGACCGAGACGACGCCTAAGACCAAGGATTCACCAAGGGTCCTGACGCCGGCGGCTGCGCGCGCTCTTGCCGAGGCGGAGGCACGCCGTGAGGAACGTGACCGCTCCGCCAAATCCCCGACCGAGATCGCCGGCCGCGGTGGTCTCGACCCGGTGCGCTACGGCGACTGGGAAGTGAAGGGCATCGCTTCGGATTTCTAATTCTTCATGCTGGTCCGGCTGTAGCGCGTCGAAGACGCGCGTAAACGCGCTGATGCGCGAGACCGTTCGAAGCTCAAGCCCCGCCGCCCGGATCGGTTGCGGCCTCCACCCGCTATCTGGTCACCACCACGGTGGTGCCGACGCCCACCCGGCCGAACAAGTCGGTGATGTCCTGGTTGTACATGCGGATGCAGCCGTAGGAGACAAAGCCGCCGATCGAGCCCGGCATGTTGGTGCCATGGATCGCATACTCGGTGCCGGCGAGCGTCAAGGCTGCAACTCCCATCGGATTGCGCGGTGAGCCGCCCGGGATCACGTCCGGCAACGAGGGATTGTCGCGCTTGACCTCGGCGGGCGGCGACCAGGCCGGCTCGACATATTTGCCGTCGATATGCGAGACGCCCTGCCACTGCTTGCCGGCTCTGCCGACGCCCACCGGATAGCTCAGCGCATGCGCGGTATCGACCACCAAATAAAGTCTGCGCGCATTGGTCCTCACCACGACGGTGCCAGGCGTATAGCCGCCGAACGGCACCATGCTGGGATTTGCGTGCGCGACTTGCGGAGCGGCGCTGCCGATGAAGAGCGCCGAAAGGGTTGCGGCGAGCGTCGTGATTCGATGCTGCATAATTTCCCCGCGCCGACATCGGTATGATTAATCACCATAGTCCAATCCGCCTTCGGCCTGAGCCGGAAGCTCGCAACAGGGTTAGTGTTTGGTGAAGACCGCGCCTTCGGATCGTCCCTGCGAAACACGCCGTGTAGAAGCTCGGTCGCTCCTGCGAAAGCAGGAGCCCATGCTGGTGTGCGCTATGATGTCCGCCGAGGCCAATGGGTCCCGGGTCTCGCTGCGCTCGCCCGGAACGACACGCCTTGGAGTGGGTTCCCGCTTTCAAAAGAACGACCCGACCAAACAAGCACCCGAAACGGCCGGAGGGGTTTCGGCCGTGACGACGATGCTTGAGGATCAAGCCGATTTGCGGTTTTGCCGGTTGTTCACCAGATCATCGACCACGGCCGGATCCGCGAGGGTCGAGGTGTCGCCGAGATTGCCCGGCTCGTCCTCCGCGATCTTGCGCAGGATGCGCCGCATGATCTTGCCGGAGCGGGTCTTCGGCAGCGACGGCGCGAACTGGATCACGTCGGGCGAGGCGATCGGGCCGATCTCCTTGCGGACCCAGTCGACCAGCTCCTTGCGTAAGGCTTCGCCCGGCTGCTCGCCCATCATCAGGGTCACGTAAGCGTAGATGCCCTGGCCCTTGATGTCGTGCGGGTAGCCGACGACTGCCGCTTCCGATACTTTGGGATGCGCCACCAGCGCGCTTTCGACCTCGGCAGTGCCGAGCCGATGGCCCGCGACGTTGATCACGTCGTCGACCCTTCCGGTGATCCAATAGAAGCCGTCGGCATCGCGGCGGGCGCCATCGCCGGTGAAGTACTTGCCCGGATAGGCCTTGAAGTAGGTGTCGATGAAGCGCTGGTGATCGCCAAACACGGTGCGCATCTGCCCCGGCCATGAATCGGCAAGACAGAGATTGCCGCTTGCTTCGCCGTCGAGCACTCGGCCTTCGGCATTCACGATCTGCGGCACGATGCCGAAGAATGGACGCGTCGCCGAGCCCGGCTTTAGTCTGGTCGCGCCGGGTAGCGGAGTTATCAGAATGCCGCCGGTCTCCGTCTGCCACCACGTATCGACGATCGGGCAGCGGCCGTCGCCGACAACGCGATGATACCATTCCCAGGCTTCCGGATTGATCGGCTCGCCGACCGAGCCGAGCAGCCGCAGGCTCGCGCGCGAGGTCCTCTTCACCGGCGCGTCGCCGGCCTGCATCAGCGCGCGTATCGCGGTCGGTGCCGTGTAGAAGATATTGACCCTGTGCTTGTCGATGACTTCCCAGAAGCGCGACGCTGACGGGTAGTTGGGCACGCCTTCGAACATCAGTGTGGTGGCGCCGTTGGCCAGCGGCCCGTACACGATATAGCTGTGGCCGGTGACCCAGCCCACATCCGCGGTGCACCAGTAGATGTCGCCGTCGTGATAGTCGAAGACGTATTGATGCGTCATCGCGACATAGACCAGATAGCCGCCGGTCGTGTGCAGGACGCCCTTCGGCTTGCCGGTCGAACCCGACGTGTAGAGGATGAACAGCGGATCCTCGGCATGCATGTCGGCACAGGGGCATTCCGCCGTCACCATGTCGGCGGCCTCGTGGTACCAGACGTCGCGGCCCGGAACCATTTCCACGCTGCCGGCGGTGTGGCGTATGACGATCACATGGTCGACGCCGCCGACCTTGGCGATTGCCGCGTCGGTGTTGGCCTTGAGCGGAATCTTGCGGCCACCGCGCACGCCTTCGTCGGCAGTGATCACCACCTTGGAGCGGCAATCCTCGATCCGGCCGGCGAGCGAATCCGGCGAGAAGCCGCCGAACACCACCGAATGGATGGCGCCGATCCGCGCGCAGGCGAGCATCGCGTACACGGCTTCAGGAATCATCGGCATATAGATGGTGACCGTGTCGCCCTTCTCGACATTGCGATTGCGCAGCACGTTGGCGAAGCGGCAGACCTCGTCGTGCAGGTCCCGGTAGGTGATGTATTTTTGGTTTTTGGGATCGTCGCCTTCCCAGATGATGGCCACCTGATCGCCGCGCTTGGCGAGATGCCGGTCGATGCAGTTGTAGGCCACATTGGTGACTCCATCCTCGAACCATTTGATGGAGACGTTGCCGGGGCCGAATGTGGTGTTCTTCACCTTGTGGAACGGCCGTGTCCAATGGATGCGCTTGCCGTGCTCCGCCCAGAAGCCATCCGGGTCCTTGATCGAGCGCGCATACATGTCGCGATACTTGGCGTCATCCACGAAGGCGCGCTTGGCCCATTCCGCGGAAATCTCGTAAATCTTCTCCGACATTCGCTTCCTCCGCGCTCCGCACTCGATTTGAGCTATTATGCTTGCCATTATGCGATGCCGTCTTGATCTGCGACAAGGCGGGGAATGTCACACGTTGGAAGGCGGCCGTGATGCCGAGCTCTCGGGGCAAAGGCGTGCTGCGTTTTTTGCTTGCGCTGACCCTGACGCTGGCGGTCGCCGGAGCGGCTGAGAGTGGCTCCGCGCAGACTTACCCCACCCGCCCGATCCGGCTTCTGGTGTCGTATCCGCCGGGCGGCGCCGCCGACCTGGTGGCGCGCGCGTTAGGCACCCCGCTGGCGGCACGGCTCGGCCAGCCGGTGGTGGTGGAGAACCGCCCCGGCTCGAACGGCAATCTCGCCGGCGAGCTCGTCGCCGGTGCGGCTCCGGACGGCTATACGCTGCTGCTCGGCCCGAGCGCTCTGTTCGGCATCAATCCGCATCTCTACAGCAAGATGTCGATCGATCCCTTGAAGGATCTATTGCCGGTCGCGAGCCTGGTATCCAACGCCCTCGTCCTGGCCGCGGACCCCAACTTGCCGCCGCGAGACTTTCGTAGCTTCATCGATTTCGCCCGCCATGCATCGCCGCCTTTGTTCTATGCCTCGATCGGCAACGGCAGCGAGCATCACCTCGCCATGGAGCTGCTCAAAGAGACTGCCGGCATCAATCTCACGCATGTGCCCTACAAGGGCGGTGGCCCGGCCGCGCTCGGCGTGATGGGAGGCAATGTCGCCGCCATGTTCGGCGGCGGCTCGGTTGCTCCTCTTGTTCAATCCGGAAAGCTGCGCGGACTAGCGGTGAGCAGCCGCACGCGCGTTGCAGTGCTCCCCGATCTACCGGCGATCGCCGAGCTCTATCCTGATTATGAGGTCACGCTGTGGCAGGGCCTGTTCGCGCCGGTCGGCACGCGGCGCGAAATTATTGAACGGCTGCGCGCCGAGGTGACGGCGGTGCTGGCGCAAGCCGACGTGAAAGAAAAGCTTGCAGCCGCCGGTGCCGGCGATCCCTACATCACCACGCCTGCTGAGTTCGCGGCGCGTATCCGCTCCGATTACGCTCGCTATGGCAGGATCATCGCCGCGCTCGGGTTGAAGGTGGATTGAAGTGACCAGGCGCTTCTCGATGTCAGGGCCGGGCTTGTCCCGGCCATCTCGCACAGGCTCGCTAAATCAGTTCGTCATAAAGACCGCCAGCTGCGGATGTAAGCGCAGTTCGCCCTCACACTTGCGGTCTCTCGATCGAGATGGCCGGGACAAACCAGACAAGCCCGGCCATGACACGCTTATCATTTCGCAAGAAAACCTGATCACACGCCCATCGCCCCGATGATGGCCCCCATGAGCAGCAGCACCAGAAGCCAGTGTCCGCCATCGATGTAGATCAGGCGAACGTCGCGTTTGCCGAAGGTGTTGCCGGTCGCCAGCGTGGTGATCACGAAGCCGAGCCAGCAAAAGGCGCCGGAGACGACGCCATTCACGAAGGTGGCCTGCCCGGGGCCGAAATGGGCGATCAGGCCGGCGAGCACCCAGGCCATCACCAGCTCGGCCACAAACACATAGATGAACGGCAGATAGGCGCCCGGCTTGCTCCGATCCGCGTGTATCTGCTCCTTGGTCATGCCCTGCGCAGCGGTCCAGATCTTGCCGAGGCTCATGTACCAGGCAGCGCCCGCCACCCAGGCCACGACGGCGGCGATCAGAATCGCCAGATAGTTCACTCCGGTGAAGGTCATCGCGAAGGTCCCCCCTGATTGTTTGGTCGACTTACCCCTTCCTGCTTCCCATTTGGCAGGCGATCTTCCATTCCGCGGCCGTCACCGGCTGCACCGAGAGTCGCGCATATTTGACCAGCGCCATGTCTTTCAGGCGCGGCTCGGCGCGGATCGCCGCGAGCGTCACCGGCTTCGGCAGCGGCTCGACGGCCTTGACGTCGACCGCGAGAAACTTTCCTTCCTTGTCGGTCGGGTCCTTGTAGCTTTCGCGGATGACTTCCACGATGCCGACAATCTGCTTCTCCTCGCCGGTGTGATAGAAGAACGCGAGATCCCCCTTTTTCATCTCTTTCAAATGCCGACGGGCCGTGAAGTTGCGCACGCCGGTCCACGGCTCGCCCTTGGCGCCCCGCTCGATCTGGTTGTTCCAGGAGAAAGTCTCGGGCTCAGTCTTCAACAACCAATAGGCCATCTTCATACCTCCGCCCGGAACGGGCGCGTCATCAGATTTTCGATCGCCTGATCGATGTTGAGCGTACCGTCGAGGATGGCGGCGACCGCATTCGCGATCGGCATTTCTACTCCCAATTGCGTCGCCAATTCCACCAGGGCGGCGGCTGTGAGCTCGCCTTCCGCCAGACCGATGGTGGCGCTGGATTCTCGAAGGGCGCGCCCGCGCCCGAGCGCGATCCCGAGGGAGAAATTGCGCGACTGCGGGCTCGAGCAGGTGAGGATAAGGTCGCCGAGGCCGGAAAGTCCGGTCAAGGTCTCCGGCCGGGCGCCAAGCGCACGGCCAAAGCGGAACAATTCGGCAAAGCCGCGGGTGGTGAGCGCGGCGCCGGCGCTGGCGCCGAGCCCGCGTCCGGTCACGATGCCTGCCCCGATCGCCAGCACGTTCTTGGCGGCACCGCCGATCTCGGCCCCGCGCACGTCGGTCGAGCGATAGGGGCGGAAGCTTGCCGAGCCGAGTGCACGGGCAAGCTCAGCACCCAGCGTCTCATCATTGATGGCGAGCGTCACCGCCGTCGGCAACCCGCGCGCCACCTCCTCGGCAAAGCTCGGGCCTGAGAGTATCGCGGGCCGCACCGAGGGCAGGCATTCGGCGATCACCTGAGTCATGAACTTGTGCGTGCCGCGCTCGATGCCCTTGGCGCAGGCGATGACCGGGATGTCGCGAGCCGGCAGCGCTGCGAGCAGGCGCGCAACTCCGCGCAGCTCCTGTGCCGGAACCGCCAGCAAGACGGCGTCCTGGGACTCGAGTGCGCTGGGGGCCGCGGCCGCGATCGCCACCTTTTCGGTGATCTTGATACCCGGCAGGCGCGGGCTCTCGCGCGTGTGCGCGAGCGCGGCGGCGCTGTCCGGATGGCGGCTCAGCAACGTCACCTGCCGGCCGGCGCGCGCGATTGCGTTGGCGAGCGCTGTGCCCCAGGCGCCGGCGCCGACGATTGCGATGCGCTCGATCCGCATCAGGGCATGATCCCGAAAAAGCCTGCCCCCGACGTGATCGGGGGTGAACACCGGTTTTCGGAAAAGATCATGCTCCACCAGCAGAGCATGATCCCGAAAAGTGGACCCCGGTTTTCGGAAAAGATCATGCTCCGCCAGCAGAGCATGATCCCGAAAAGTGGACCCCGGTTTTCGGAAAAGATCATGCTCCACCAGTGATGGCGCCGCTTGGTCAGGCCGGAGCGGTGGTGCCGGGCAGCGGCGCCGTGCGCGCCGCCGAGACCCCAAAGGGATCCGGACCGCGCACCTCGGCGAGCGGCCAGCGCGCACGCGGTGCCGTGTCGAGCGTGTCGCGCAAGCCGAGCGCCAAGCGCTCCGCACCCGCCCACGCGATCATGGCGCCATTGTCGGTGCACAGCTCCGCCGGCGGCACGACCAAAGTTGTGCCGATCTCGGCGGCGATGCGCGAGAGCGCCTTGCGGATCGCCTCGTTGGCGGCAACGCCGCCGGCCGCCACCAGCGCGGTCGGCGCGCCCAGCCGTGCGTTGAACATCTTCAAGCCGCAACGCAGCCGATCGGTGATTACATCGACTATAGCCTGCTGGAACGAGGCGCAGAGATCGCGCACATCCTGCTCGCTCACCGGCGCAATCCTCTCCGCCTCGATCCGCACCGCAGTCTTCAGGCCGGACAGCGAAAAGTCGGCGTTGAGCTTGCCCAGCATCGGGCGCGGCAGCGCAAAGCGCGCCGGGTTGCCGGACAGTGCCTCCTTCTCCACCTGCGGCCCGCCCGGATAGGGAAGGCCGAACAGCTTGGCGGTCTTGTCGAAGGCTTCGCCGATCGCATCGTCCACGGTGGTGCCGAGCCGCTCATATTCGCCGACGCCGCGCACCGCGACGACCTGCGTGTGCCCGCCCGAAGCGAGAAACAGGCAGTAAGGAAACGGCGTCCCATTGGTGAGCCGCGCGGTGAGCGCGTGGGCCTCCAAATGGTTGACAGCGATCAGCGGCCGCTCGGCGACGAGCGCAATCGCCTTGGCGGTGGTCAAGCCCACGATCACACCGCCGATCAGGCCGGGGCCGGCCGCAGCGGCGACGCCGTCGAGCGTCTCCGGGATCTGACCGGCTGCCGCCATCGCCTGGGCAATGATCAGATCGAGCGCTTCCACGTGGGCGCGGGCCGCGATCTCCGGCACCACGCCCCCGAAGGCCGCATGCTCCTTGATCTGCGACAGGACCACATTGGATAGAATCCGTCCCGGCCCGGATTCGGGCCGCTCGACCACCGCGGCGGCCGTCTCGTCGCAGGTCGTCTCGATGCCGAGCACCACCATCGGGGCGATCCTATTGAAACCTTTGCCGGGCTTGGGCGCATTCCCAGGCTTGACCGGAGAAGCCTTCTTCTTGTGAAAAGGATACCGCGGGTCAAGCCCGCATGCAGCCCGTCCGCGGCCTTCATGGGCACCGGATCGGCATGGGAGCAAGATGGTGCAGGCGGCCCAGACCACGGCGGTGACGCGGATCGGCACGCGCGGCAGCCCGCTGGCGCTCGCCCAGGCCAGGATGGTGCAGGCGCAGCTCGCGGCTGCGCGGGGCCTCGAGGTGGAGCACTTCCCGCTCACCATCATTCGCACCACCGGCGATGTGATCCAGGATCGCACGCTGGCGGAAGCCGGCGGCAAAGGCCTGTTCACCAAGGAGATCGAGGAAGCGCTGCTGCGGCGGACGATCGATTTGGCGGTGCATTCAGCCAAGGACGTGCCGACGGTGCTGCCGGACGGTTTGGTCCTCACCGCGGTCTTGCCGCGCGAGGACCCGCGGGACGTCTTCATCGGCCGCTCGGCCAAGTTCCTGCATGAGCTCGCCCCGGGCGCGGTGGTCGGCACCGCTTCGCTGCGGCGACAGGCCCTTGTGAAGCGGTTGCGCAGCGATATCGAGGTGGTTCCGATCCGCGGCAATGTCGAGACCCGCCTGCGCAAGCTGAAGGAGGGCGCGGTCGATGCGACGCTGCTCGCGCTCGCCGGCCTCAAGCGACTCGGGCTTGTTGAGGCGGCGAGCAGCATTTTCCCGGTCGAGGAGTTCTTGCCGGCGGTCGGACAAGGCGTCGTGGCGATCGAGACCCGAGCCGATGATCGATCAACCCGCGCTCTCCTCGAGACCATCAATCATGCCGAGACTTTCACGGCGCTGGTCGCCGAACGCGCGTTCCTGGCGGTGCTCGACGGCTCCTGCCGGACGCCGATCGCCGGGCATGCCACCGTCGCGCAAGGGCGGCTCACCTTCCACGGCTTGATCGCGAAGCCAGACGGTCGTGAAAGCTTTGCCTGCGTACGCGAGGGTGCGCTGAGCGAAGCGGGCGCGCTCGGCCACGATGCGGGCCTCGAGCTCAAGCGTCAGGCGGGGGCCGATTTCCTCAAAGCCGTGTTGTAATTGGTGTAGTGAGGCTTATTTCATCTTGTCCCGGACTTGACCCGCGACCGTTCCAGGCAGAGTCCTGAGCTTGGAACGATCCCGGATCAGCCGCGCAGCAAGCACGGCGCCGCTTCCGGGAAACAGCTCAGCGATTCAAGCCTCGCTATCTATCACGAACTTCGGAAAGGGGGGCACTAGGTGCGGTTGCTGGTCACCCGCCCGGAGCCTGATGCAGCGCGGACCGCTGCGGCGCTCGCGGCCCGCGGCCATCAGGTCGTATGCGTGCCGCTCTTGCAGATCGAGATCATTGCGGATGCCGACTTCGCCGCCGGGCCCTGGTCCGGGCTGGTGATCACCAGCGCCAACGCGCTTGCCGCCCTCGAAACGCATCCGCACCGTGCGCCGCTCCTGCGCCTGCCGGTCTTTGCTGTTGGTCGGCGCACGGCTGCCGCCGCGCGCGCGGGCGGCTTCATCGAGGTGATGGAGGCGGGTGGCAATCTGCGGGAGATGGTGGAGTGCCTGCGCACCCGCGCGCCGACACGGCAGAGCGGGCAACCGCTGCTCTATCTTGCGGGCGAGGATCGCAGCGGCGACCTAGCGGCCGAGCTTGCCCCCGATGGCGAGGTCGTCTGCACGGTGGTGACCTACCGGGCCGTAAAGCGCGCGACATTTCCACCGGCGATCGCCGCCAAGCTCGAAGGCGCGGAGATCGACGGCGTGCTGCATTTCTCCCGACGCAGTGCCGAGGCATATCTTTCCTGCGCGCGCGCCGGCAGCCTCCTCGAGGCGGCACTCGCACCGCGGCACTATTGCCTATCGGCGCCGGTGGCCGAGCCGTTGAAAGCGGCCGGCGCCGCGCGCCTCCACGTTGCGGACCGTCCCGAGGAGGCCGCGCTGATCGCATTGATCAGGTGAGGATCGGATGAGCCATCCCGGGTATTGCACCATCCGCTTGGGGGTCTGCCGGCGGCACTTGATCTCATGCCGCACCGCGGCACAAACCCGTGCTAAGATGCATCTCCGATCCATTGAATCGAGCCAGGACGAACATGGTCGATGAACCGCTGCCGCCCCCGGCAGCCGCAGGACCGCCCGACCGGCGGCGCCCGGCCCCGACGATCGATCTAGAGGCCACCGAGATCGCCAGCGATCCCGTGGCGGGCGAATCCTCCGGCGCGGCCGGCGAGAGCGTGCCGGGCGCCTCACCGTCGGAGCCCGCACCGGAACAAAATACCGACGCCCGACAGCCTCCTGACCCTCCGCCCTCCAGTCCTGCTGGGTCGATCCGCTGGCCCGTGATTGGCGGGGTGCTGGGCGGTGCTGCGGCGGCCCTTGCGGGTGCCGCAGTGGCCTTGTGGGCCAGTGGCGGCAACGACGCCGGGGCCCTGGAAGCGCGCGTCGCCCAGCTCGAGCATCAAGTCGAAGCCACCAGCGCCCAGATCACCACCGATCCGGCAAGCGCCGCGGCGGTCAGCGAGCTGGCCGGCCGTGTGGGTAAGTTGGAAGCCCAAGTCGTGCAGGCCGCGCGGCCAGTGCCGGCCCCCCAAGGCGGCGCGCCGGCAGCCGATCCGGCCCTGGAACAGCGGGTCGCCGCATTGGAAGGCACCTTGAAGACACTCGGCCAGCGCCTCGACAGCGTCAGTCAGCGGACCGACAGCGCTGCGGCGACCGATGGCGCCGCGATCAATGAGCTTGCGCAGAAGCTCGCACGCGCCGACGCGTCCGGGGCGCAGTCGAATGAGGCCGCCGCTGCGGCCGCCGATGCCACCGCCGCCACAATCGCCGACTTGAGCGCGCGCGTTGATGCCCTCGAAGCCGGCGCCAAGGCCCTCACCGCGCAAGCCAAGCAAGAGGAGAAGCAAGTCGCGCAAGCCTTCGACGACCACACGTTGCGCACGGCCGTCATCGCGTCCGCGCTTGCGGGGCTGGTCGAGCGCGGCCGGCCGTTCGCGGCCGAGCTCAAGGCCGCGCAGGCGCAAGCAGCCGACCCAAGCACGCTGGCCCCGCTCGAGGGCTTTGCGGCCACCGGCGTGCCCAATCCCGGGATGCTGACACGCGAGCTGACGGAGCTTCTGCCCACCCTGCAACGCGCGGCAGGGCATCCCGATTCCGGATACCTCGACAAGCTCGAGGCCAATGCGGAGCGGCTGGTGCGCATCCGGCCGATCGAGGAAACCCCGGGCGATGATCCGGCTGCGATCATCTCGCGGGTGGAATTCAAGGCTGTGCGCGGCGATCTGGCGGGCGCACTGGCCGAGTTCAGCAGCCTGCCCGCAAATGTGCGCGCGCCCGCTCAAGGGTGGATCGACAAAGCGCAGGCGCGCATTGCCGCGCTTGCTGCGAGCCGCGCCTTCGCGGCCGATGCGCTCGCCGCGCTGGGGAAGCCATCGCGTTGAGCTTGTTTTGCGCATGATTCGCGTCCTCATCTTCCTCATCGCCATCGCGGTGCTCGGCTTCGCGGCCGCTTGGTTCGCGGATCGGCCAGGCGAGGTCACGATCAGCTGGCTTGGCCAGCACGTCGAGACTTCGTTCGCGGTGCTGACGTTGACGGTCGGGATCCTGATGGTGCTCGCCGTGTTGCTTTGGTCGCTCGGGCGATGGATCCTGCGAGCGCCGGCGACGCTGCGGGAGCGTCTGCAGGCGCGCGCGGCGCGGCGCGGCTATCTGGCGCTCAGCCATGGCCTCATCGCGGTCGGCTCAGGCGATGCACGGGCGGCCCGCCGCTTCGCCGATGAAGCAAGCCGCTTTGCGCCCGGAGAGCCGCTGACATTGTTGCTGGGAGCGCAGGCCGCGCAGCTCTCCGGCGATCGCGCTGCCGCCGACAAGAGCTTCAAGGCTATGGCGCTGCGCCCCGACACCCGCCTGTTTGGCCTGCACGGATTGTTCATCGAAGCGCGGCGCCGGCACGACCCTGCGGGCGCGCGCCTCATCGCCGAGGAAGCGGCCCGCGATGCCTCCGCGCCGGCCTGGGCCGGCAATGCGGTGCTCGAGTTTCGCTGTGCCGCTGGTGATTGGTCCGGTGCACTCGAGCGGCTCGAAGCCAATCAACGCGGCGGCCTCGTCGACAAGCAGGCCTATGCGCGTCAACGCGCCGTGCTCTTGACCGCGCGGGCGCTCGCCGAAGAGTCGCGGGATCGGGCAAGCGCTCGGGCGCTGGCGCTTGGTGCCGTCAAGCTTGCTCCCACTTTGGTGCCAGCGGCGGCGCTTGCCGGTCGCCTGCTCGGGGAAGCCGGCGACACCCGGCAGGCAGCGCGCATCATCGAGGCTGCCTGGAGCGCCAATCCACATCCGGATCTGGCCGAGGCCTATGCGCACTTGCGCCCCGGCGAGTCCGCCCGCGACCGGCTTTCCCGTGTGCAGACGCTGGCGCAGAAATCCGCGGGCCTCACCGATCCCGGCAAGGCCGAGGCCGCCCTGGCGGTCGCGCAGGCGGCACTCGACGCGCGCGAATTTGCGGTTGCGCGCGCCGCCCTCGCGCCGCTGGCGGCCGCGCCCACACAGCGCGTCGCCGTGCTGTTCGCGCGCCTCGAGGAGCTCGAGCATGGCGACGAAGGCAAGGCGCGCGAATGGATGGCACGGGCGCTGCGAGCACGGCGCGATCCGGCCTGGACCGCCGATGGCTTCGTGTCCGACCACTGGCTGCCGGTATCGCCGGTCACCGGCAAGCTCGATGCATTCGTCTGGACGGAGCCGCTGGCGCAGATCGGCAGCGAAGCGGACGATCAAGCCGTGGACCTGATCGAAGCGCCTGCACCAGTATCGGAAAAGGCGGCCATCGAGGCACCCGGTGCGGAATCGCAAGCTGCCCAACCCGCCGCCCCCGTGGCAACTGGCCCCTCTTCGGAATTTGCCTCGGCCTTGGCCGCGAACGCAGCCACATCGGGTCCGCCCGCGTCCTCGGATTCGGCGGTAACCGCCGTCGGGATGGCGCCAAATGCCGCCGCAAACTCCGGTGCCAAGGCCGAAGCCCCCAAGACCGAAGTCCCCAAGACCGAAGTCCCCAAAACCGAAACCGCAAAGACCGAAGCCGTCATCCCGCTGATGCACGCGCCCGACGATCCGGGCCCCGGCGGCGAGCCGCAGACGGAGCCCACCCCCGATGCCGTCGTCCCGCCCCCCACCGGCTGGGAACGCCTGCGCGCGCTGTTCCGATGACGGCTTTCAGGGTGATGGCTTTCGACGGCGTGTCCTTGCCAATCCGGGCCGCAGCCGATATCAGGAGCCCGACAACCGCCGCAATAGCTCAGCCGGTAGAGCACATCATTCGTAATGATGGGGTCGGGGGTTCGAATCCCTCTTGCGGCACCACTACCTTCTATCACTGCTTCTCATAGCATCGCTAGATTTCAAAAAAGTCCATATTTTATCGCACGAAGTCGGCACATAGCCTCGCGTACATTTTCATTGCATCGCCCCAACGAGGGGGTATTCTTGGGGGTATTCTGAAGCGTCCAAAGGGCGATACCCCCAGTGCTTAGCGACCTAGAAATCCGCACCGCGAAGCCGCAGGAGAAGCCATACAAGCTTTTCGACGGCGGCGGACTGCACGTGCTTGTGCAGACCAAGGGCGCGAAGCTGTGGCGGCTCAAATATCGGTTTGCAGGGAAAGAGAAGCTGCTGTCGTTGGGTGCGTATCCGTCGGTCGGTCTCGCGGTCGCGCGCGAGAAGCGCGAAGAGATGAAACGGTTGCTCGCGGCCGGCACCGATCCCTCCGTCCAAAAGAAGCTCGACAAGCTCGCTGCTGCCAAGGCGGCGAACGATACCTTCGGTGCGGTCGCTGCGGAGCATTTGGCTAACCAAGAGTCCGGCGGTGCCGCGCCGACCACAATGGCGAAGAACCGGTGGATGCTCGAAATCCTCGCCGCGCCGTTGAAAGATCGTCCCATCGCGCAGGTCGCGCCAATAGAGGTGCTGGACGTTCTCAAGCACATTGAAAAGAGCGGCCGTCGTGAGACCGCGCGCAAGTTGCGTGGGGCGATCGGCGGTGTATTTCGGTACGCGATCGCTACGTTGCGCGCGTCGAATGACCCTACGGTCCCGCTACGAGGCGCGCTCGTAAAGCCGACGGTCCAGCATCGTGCGGCGATCACCGACGAGCGGGAGCTCGGCGCGCTCATGTGCTCCGTCGATGAATATGAGGGATGGCCCACCCTCCGCGCCGCATTGCAGCTTTTGGCTCTCACCATGATGCGACCCGGCGACGTGCGGGGGATGCGGCGAGCCGAGGTAGATTTCGATAAAGCACTTTGGCGAGTGCCGGCAGAGCGGATGAAGATGCGGCGCCCACATGACGTGCCGCTTTCTACTCAATCGCTGGCAATTCTTCGGGACATCTGGCCGCTGTCGGATCATGGTGACCTGGTGCTCCCGTCCATTCGCTCGATCCAACGGCCGCTTTCGGAAAACGCAATGAACTCCGCTCTGCGGCGGATGGGATACGCCAAGGAGGAAGTGACTGCCCACGGTTTTCGTGCCGCGGCAAGCACTGTCCTCAACGAGCGCGGCTTCAATCCCGACGTGATCGAGGCAGCGCTCGCGCATCAGGACAAGAACGCCATTCGCCGCGCTTACAACCGCGCTAGCTATTGGCCCGAGCGGGTGAAGCTGATGCAAGAGTGGGCGGACATGTTGGATCAATTCAAGAAGACGGCGGTAAGCACCCGGCGAGCGGCCTAAAGCCGCTAGCTCTGCAAGAAAATTCCAGGTTCACGCTTCCGCGCGATTCTCCCTTCATGCAGGTCGGTAAATCGCAACCAGGGAAGGGAAAGGGGCGGACTGACTTCCGTCCCCGAACTTCAACCGCCCGCGCACAAATCGTAGTTCAGCCGCCTTTCCATAGACCCAGTCATGAAACCAGCGGGTGTCGGTGCGAGCATGCGCCAGCAGAACCACGAGAGCGCCCTGACGGGACGCCTCATAACACTTGCGAGCCCAGTCCCTCATCGTCCTGCCGTACGGGGGATTGCAAAAGACGCGGTGCCTTCCCCAGCTTTGGGCGAGACCATCGTCTGTCCTCGTATAGAATTTCTTGCACTTTGCGTTCCTCGGCGTCGCACATGGGTCGAGAGTAAATTTGAACTCTGCGTCAAGCGAGCTGAAGAAGATTTGCGGTGTCGGCCACTCTTCGGAGCGGCTGCTGTAGAGCGATTCGTGGATCGTCATTGAGAAGTCTCCGTTTCGGGAGACACCCAATTACTGACCACTCGCCTTCCTGTAACCGATCCGGAAGCGCGACTACTCTCCTCTATGTGAGCACGTGAGCGAAAATGCGCAGCTAATCACTTTTTGTTTCGAGCTACGATTTTTTGAATTTGTGATCGCCGCGTTCTTCCACTCGTTGCGAGTCACTGCGGCGCGTTTCAGCACATTTCAACCGTTCACCCCTCTCATATCCCTCTATATCCCTAGCATCTCACCATCGGGAGCTAATACATGGAAATCGATGACAAGATCACGCGTGCAAGAGACCTCATTCAAAAGCGGGAGGAGATTGACGCGGAGCTAGCAGTGCTCTTCGGCATCATTCCCCGAGCCAGGAAGAACCTGCGGTGCTCCAAGTGCGGAGAAGAGGGCCATAACGCCAAAACATGTCCCTCGCCGCAGCCGGCGTCCGGCGAAAGCTAAAAAGAAAAAAGGGCTGCCGAAAGGACAGCCCTTTTTTCCTTTGCGTCGCTACGTAGTCGTCGATCTCCGCCGAGCCCTCCAGAACGTGTGGGGTTGGCCTACGCCCTATCGATTACAAGCGGTTCATATCCGACCCGCAGCCAGGGCATGCAAAGCATGTGAGGAGTCGGCGATGGCGCGGCTTGAAAGTCCCCCAAGCTGCTCATCGTCTTAAACAGGAACAGCGTACTCTTTCCGTCTGTCGCAAGCTCTCCGACTAGCTCCATGATGTGCCGCATATGACGTTCATTGGTGGTCACGGTGAGCACGAAAAGATTGGGCACGCCGAAATGCTGCTTGTGAATGCCGTCGGCGACGATTTTACGATACGCAAGGATCTTCCGTAGATAGCTCGTCTGCCGCAAATTCTCACGCCTCACCGGCGCCGTGTTCCTATCCGCCTCAACGGCGAAGAAGCGGTACAGCTTCTGGGTGGCGAGCGAGTATTCCAGCCCGAAGACTGCGTCTGGCACCGCGCTGATCTCGGCTGTTTGTATCCCACGGGCAAACGCGTGAGAGATTGTAACCGGCATCGCGAAGGGGTTCTCGAGGCCGCGCGTGCTCTCGGGCGCTTTCGCCAGTATGTCCCGCCATGAAAGGAACCGCAGGTTCGTCGTCTGTCGGATGCCCAGTTCGATCGAGGCCAAGATGTCGCAAATCATAAGTTGATGAGCGAATTGCCGGCACACGCCCATCCGCCCATTTCGTACCAGCGCGGCGTCGTGAACAAGCAGACCGTGATCGCGAAGAACCTGCTCGCCGTTTGTATCGAGCTCGTAAACGAGTGGCATGCAGCGGCTGTTTGCGAACTGCCATTGCTGCTCCGGTCGGTTGATGAACCTTCCATCGTGATAGAGGTCCCCAAGCCTCTCTTTAAACCGGGTCTCCGATGCGCCCCCTAAGAACGCATGCAAAAAATTCGATCGTAGATATTGATAGCGGTTGAGGAGCTTAAAGAGTTCGATGTCGCGTTCGGTCAGCTGAATTTGCTTTCCTACACTACGGCGGCGCATACGTGATCGACGTGTCAAGATCGGCATGTCGATGGGCATACAGTGAGGATGTGGGCTTGAAAACGTTCCCTATGTAGCGCGACGCATCGCTATGTGACCGCACGTGATGCCACGCACGAAATGATTATTTTCGTTTTGATTTCCTCGCTGTTCGAAACGAAAACTGCGCGACTGAAAAATAAATTTTGATGTCGAAAAATTATTCGTTTCTCGCGATCAAAACGTTCTGTTGAATTCAATGAGATCAAAGAGGTTTCGCTGAGACGCAATCTCTGCGTTCAACTGGCATCAAAGGCGCCGCTTTGAGGGTCGCTTATGCTTCTTAGATGGTCTTTGGATGCCTACCCTCTTGGCGTCCTCCTATTGAAGAGATGGTGCCTACTTGCAATGGCCGTCCGTCAAACGACGGCCGTGCTGTAGGTGAATCTCGAATCGAGAAGGAACGAGAACTGCCATACGGCCCGAGGGCGTTCGCCCGAGGGCGAGTCGCCGTTGGAAATCTGCTGCTCGCGCAGGCGTAAGCGATTGAAGTATTTATGCAAATGTCGCCCGCTCAGGGGGATACGCCCTGGGGATACAGAATCCCCATTGGTATCCGCCCCTCACGCTCCAGCTCTACAGCTCAAAGTCCTGCCGCGGCCGCTTTAGCGCGCTCTTAATCGCTTCCTTTTCCAAGTCCACTTCTCGTGGACGTGCTTCGCCGCTGGGCTGAGCGTCTTCAATCTCGTCTGGGTCCAGTAGGCTTTGAGTGATCGGCCAGCCACCCATTCCAAGGCGAAGCTTTGCGCGTTCGTATCCGACGACAAGGTTCGATCCCTTGGGCAGAAATAGCGCTCCGACGATCACGATAAGCCAAGCTTCGCCGGCTACCAATAATCCCGAGTCTGGGAGGCTATTGGCGTTGGCGTCCCAGAAGAGAAGGCCCACGGCTAGAATGAGCGCGACCAAGAGCGCGACGAGAGGTAGCGACAGCGGGTTGGGAGTTCGTGGGGACAATTGTCGGCGAATAGTCACGCTGATGCAAAGCGCAGCAAATACGTCGGTCCACACGAACGCCAGGGCACTGGGGAAGGACGCGATCCTCTCCCAAAGCGGAACAGATGTTGCGAACCTAAGCAGAAAGATGATCGCGGTTGGGCTGCCGATCCAAAGCGCCAATGCTACCCTGCGTTTGAGGGTGGGAGTGGGCGTGGAAGAGAATAGCGAGACGAATATCCAGACCGCCAGCAACGCTTCAATCGCGCTGGCGAGTGCCACAACAGCGCCGTCTACAGAAGCTCCCATCACAAGTGAGGCGAAAGACTTCGCCGGCGGAACTTGGGCAAGGTTGGGCGGGGGGACCATAGTTTGCGCAGGAGTGAACTGAGGCGGTTCGATGCGCTGCTGAGCCGGTGGACTGACGGCGGGTGGGTGGCCGTCGCAAAGCGAATTTACAAATGAGCACGGTTGTCCAGTGGCGAGACAAGCTTTGACCGCAGCACTATAGGCATCAGACGCACTGGTAGCATTTCTCCCGGCGAAGTACCGCCCATCTGGCGATTTTGCGATCCCAACGCAAGATTCCGCGAAATTGAGAATTATCTCACAGTCGAAGGAACTTTCCCCACATGCTTGGAGAATCGCCCGGTTGGCCTCTGCCAACGTAGGTTCGTCGGAGGTAGAAAAATAGCCATATTGACCGTTGATGTGCCCCCGAGCGATGGCCCCCGCGGCGTGCGTTTCAGGCGCGCACAGGAGGGTAAAGAACAGGGAGATCCAAAGAATTCTCATATTCTACTCGGCAGGGATAGCAGAAGGATCATGCGCCGGCTTCCAAACTGATATGTGAAGCGGATTGACCGTGGAGGCAGCGATCAGAGAAGCATCATGCTTGGAGATTATTCACTAGTTTGAGTGTTCGCTTTACGAACCCGGTCAACTCCGTAGAGTCGATCAGATCAGCGGCGCCGTCTTGGGGGTCTTCACCATGATGGTGGTCACGGCTGTACTGATTGATCTGGTCCAGTTCCTCTACGACGGGCCAAGCGGGATGCTGGTCGCCAGCTTTCCTGATCTTCTCCACCATTCCTCCGAGCAGGTCGTCGGCCGCGAACGAACCGGCGTAGGTGGAACGACAGTAGGTCTCAAGGACAATCCGCATTTTACGGATGATGTCGCGATCCTTGCCGGCGCCAGTCGCCGCAAATCCCAGCAGGTCGTCCATGTCCGAGGCGGCCCGGCCGCGGCAGGCCTCAGTAAGATCGCAGGGCGCGATCTTGATACCAAGATGCCGATGATCCGTCAGTTGAAGAGCGACGGTCTGCGCCGCCGGGCACTTATCCGAGATTTGTCGGAGAAACGTGGCGTCATGCGAAAGAACGATCACTTGCTCGCAGGCGTCTCCTGCCTTCTTAATCTCGTAGACCGTTTGCCGACGGCGGAATGAATCCTGACTGGTGAACGGGTCGTCGAAGACGACAATGCGCTTGCTTCGATCGGGATCACGTTCTAGGTGAGCAAGGAAGAACGCTAATGCGAGTGTGCTGCGGTCGCCCGCGCTCAATGTGTTCTTGAAGCTAGGCCGATCAAGTGGCGTTTCGCCATCTCCGATCTCGATGCCAGTATTGTTGATGACTATCTGATAGGTGGAACTCGCGACGCCACCTGCGTAGGCAGGTTTGGTCTCGGCAATCCGAAATCCTGCGTTGAATCGATCGAGAAACTCGTTTATCCGTGCCTCATAGGGCTTGATGACTTTCTTCGTGTGCTCTTCCAGCTTTCCGCGCACCTCGGCCTTCTGCCGGTCAAGCTCGGTCTTCTGCCGATTGAGCTGCTGTAGCTCGGCGCACAGGGGGGCGATCCTTGGATCGTGACGGCGCTTCTGGGCGTTGAGTCGGGCGAGAGCCGCGTCTTCTTTCCTTACGTCCCCTGCGGCCACGGCGGCTTTCTTCGCGGCGATCTGGTCATTTGCGGCATTCACCACAGCGTTGTAAGCGGCGACGGCGGCGCGCGCGATTTCGTACTGCTCGACCGCAGAGGTGAAAATCTCGTCAACAGCTACTACGTCCTGTGGCGAGGCCGCTTTGCGATCCAGCAGTGCCAAGGCCGCTCTTTTGAGCGTTGAGATGCTCGTGCCGACCGCGGCAGGGGCTTCTAAGCTCGGTATCTTGCAATACCGGTTCCAGAATTCGGCTGAGGCGCGGTTGCCCTCGATCGCCGTTTCAATGGCAGCGATTGCCCGGTCGCTGAGCGCGCCTTCAATCGTACCCCGCATTTGCGCGATTGTGCTTTTGAGTCCTCGGTATTCCTCTCCGAACACCTTACGGTACGCCTCGATGAGGGAAGTCGAGCTGAGCGATTGCCCGCAGAAGGGGCAGTCGTCGCCGGAGATGTGATCCATGCCCTCAGCAATCCATAGTTCCGCGTCCTCGCCCAGTCGGTGATGCTCGATATGTTCGGTGATGCGCCTTTGCGCGTCGTCGGCCACCCCGTCGAGCGTCTTGGACAAAAGTTCGCTGAATCCGCTGGGCGGCGCGGGCAGCTGGAGTTCGGTCATCGCCGCGCGCGCCTTCAGCACGGCCGCTTCGCGCACCGCGCCGAGCTGCTGTGATTGAGCTTCGATAGCCTTGTCGATCTCCCGGTCTTCGGGGAGCTGCACGAACTCCTCGATCTTCATCCCTTGGGGGACATGGGTTTGGATCGTCCTCTCGGCAGTCTTGATGTCGCTGCCCCTGCTACGGCTCTCCCCGGCGAGCCGCTCTTCCTCGACTGCCAAACCGACGCCTTCCTTGCCGACAATCACACGATAGAGATTTCGCTTCTGGTCAAGGTCGACGGCGTCGCCCGAATGAACGTTCTCGGCGATGAAGTGACCGTCGAAAACGAGTATTTCGGCGACCGGGGTGCTCCACGCGCCGTTTTCAAACTTGACGGGCCCGCGATCAAATAGGAGCTCGATCTGGGGCGTTGCTGCGCGTCCTCCGGCGACTCGCGCGCGTCCTCCAATGATTCCGGCATCATTCGCGGCCAGCGAACGCAGGATCGAGCAAAGGGTGGTCTTCCCAAAACCGTTGGCGCCGAAAATCTGCGTGTACTTGGCGCATGCGGGCACACCCGGCAACCCGGAGTTCACGAATCGGCCCACGTTCCGAACTGAGATGATTTTCTTGAGCATGACGACGCGGGGCCTTCCCCACAGGCAACACAATGCACCGACTGTCCGATTTGCGCAAAGACGGCGCGAGGCGGAGGACAGGCCGACCGCCCCGTCTGAAATCACGGTCGTGCATTGGCGCACCGCACATCCGGCTCGCCGAACTGGTAGCAGGTACTAATGCGCAACGGTGAACGGACGCGATATTTCTTAGTTCGGAAAAGGCGTTGATGAGCGGCGCCCGGTCGGCGCACCTGTGTCGCCGACCGGGCGTGGTGCTCAGGCTGCGGTCGCAAACTGGCGCAGTGTCTTGATCATGCGCGCGACCTTGAACCTATCGATCCCCATTTCCGCCGCGATATCGGCCTGGGCCTCGCCGTCCATCAGGCCACCAATAACGATGCGCAGCGGCGGCGTTGCCGATGACCAGATCGCGCACGCGTCGCATGCGGCTTCCATTGCGGCTGGCGAGCCGTACCCTACGACTTCGACAGTCTCGGGGGCCGGCACCGGGTCGAGCATCGGGAAACTCGCCTCGAGCGCAGATTCCGAGACCTTGCGGCGCCGGGTGGTGGTGCCGGGGCGAGCCCTCTTCGCGCGCACGCGCTGCATGGCGTCGGGGAGAATCGTCGACATGATGAAGCCACGTGCCGAACCGCGCGCGGGATCGAAGCGGTGGGGGGCCTCCATCAGCAAGACGAAGACCTCGTTGAGGACGTCTTCGCGATCATTGGCGAGATCAGAAGCACGATTGCGCACGACCGCGAGAATAGTGGTGCGCAGGCCGGCGCAGAGTGCTTCACCCGCGCGGTTATCGCCGCCGAGAAAAGCAACAAGAGCTTGATTCAATTCGGAGTTTTCGGGCGTAGGCATACGTCGAGTCCCTTCTGGTTCTGCATTGACCCATGTCTCGCGAAGGTCAATGCAGCGCCCTGGGGGACTTGGTGGCACATGGCCACGCCTGCTCTGCCTATCGCAATTGTCGCATACAGGACATTACCGCAAGTTGCAAGCGGTATGTCGTGGGGCGCGCCCGATCTCACGGGCGCGCCCCACGGTTCATGCGACGCTCGGCGCGTCGACGTCGAAGGTATCTTCCTGGCTGGCCTGCGACTCCTCATGATGAGAGTCGCCCGCATGGGCCGTTTGTTCGAGCACCTTCAGGGCATTGGACAAGAAGGGGCTCCACTGTTTCTTGCGGAGGTTCTCGTTCCAAAGTTTGGTGACAGGGTCGTCGATCCGCAGTTCGCCCTTGGCCAGCGCGAGAAGAACCAGGTCGAGCGCATATCTCGCCCGGTTGCCACCCTCAAGGCTGAGAAGGGCCGCGTAGAACGCCGAGTAGAAGGGGTGCTTGCGGTTGACCTTGGCGACCACGACGTTGCCGGGCTGCCACTCCGGCTCGAAGAACGCGCCGTTCGGATCGTCAAAGTACTCGATCTTGTAGCCGCGACGCTGGCCTTGTTTCTTGATGGCCTCTTTCGCCTCGTCCAAGGTCTTTTCGGTGACCCCGACGCGCTTCTTTGCCTCCTCCTCCGTCGCCTTCTCGACCTTTTCCTTGTCCTTCTGGGGCACCTGGACGGGTTCGCCGTCGATCCGGTCGGCAAGAGCCGCGGCGTTCTCGGCAGGAGACGGTTCTTCACTGACCTCCACGACCGGGTCGGGCTTCTTGCGGTTCTTCTGCTGCCAAAGGTTTTCGGCCTTCAGCACTGCGTCGATTTCGAACGGCTCGGAGGCGAGCACGCGCCAAAAATCTTCGATCGGTCGCACAGTCTGCTTGTCATTTGCGATGCCGAAGACCTCGTCGAGTTGCGGCTTGAATCTCACCTCAATGCCCCAGTGGTAGGCGTAGCCCTGGAGCAAAGGCCAATCGCCAAGTCCAGCGCTGACGTCGCGCATGGACCGCGGAAACACGTCCACCGTCTCGATCTCGCGGTCATGGCGAACGAAGGACATGCCGCGCCTTGCCTTCCTGATTTCGAAACGACGGTGAGCGTCCGTCTCGGCCTTTCCTTTCTTGTGCACTGAAAAGCCCGGCGGGAACCGGACAACACGAACCTCAATTGCACCGACCGCCAGCGTCTTCTCGTTCTCCGGGTCGAGTTCACTCGCTTTTTCGACGTGCTGCAGGTGGAGCCCGCCTGTTTCCTCGTCCTGGTAGTACCGAACGGGAATGATCTGGTTGAGAACTTCGATCGCGCCGCCCTTATCCTTGGGAAGGTAGTAGCGCGCGCCAGGCGTCAGGAACAAAGGATCTACCGGCTCCACCGTCTTGCCGGCGACCTTCAACGTGACGTCTCCCAGCATGTAGCGATAGACCACGCCGAAGTCGTCGAGGAGGTGCTCTTTCAGTGTCGATGCTCTGCGGTACGTCAGTCGATCCGGGGTCACCCACACGACGATAGTGCCGTGATCGAAGGTCAGGTCGTTGTCCTTGAGATACCGCTGGACGAACTCAGGCAACTCCGCGGTCTCAGGTTCCTCAATATGGGTCAGGCCGTGGGTCTGGACGTTGTTGATGTCGAGCCACGCCTTGGTGACAACCTTGTCGGTGCGCCGTTTGGTGTAGACCTCCACGCGCCGGGTCTGATTGATGGAGGCGTTCGGCAGGCCGAAGCCGAACTTGCCGATAGTGCCCAACTCATCGAAATGGGTGCCGGCACCCCAACTGAGGGCGTAGCGAGCCATCTTCTTCGACATCCCGGACCCGTCGTCCAGGAACGCGACCGCCGTGACGGCCTCGCTGTCCTTCTTACCCTTGCGCTTAGCCTGGTCGAAGAACACGTCGATCCGGGAGGCTTTCGCCTCGATCGCGTTGTCCACGATCTCCCTCGCGGCGGCAGAGGTATTTCGATACCCGCTGCGGCGCTGGGATTCGATGGCGTGCTTCGAATTGAAGAGCGGAAAGTCGAAGGTCTCGGGCAATTGCGCGAGGTGCTTCTCTTGGCGCGCGACTTCGGCGTCCAAGGCGTCTGTAGTGGTAGTCATTTTCAATCTCCTGTTTTCATGGCTGCGCGTGGCAGCGGTGGTGACGAAACTATATGGGCCGGATTTTGAGAGGATGAGCGCGCCGCCGATAGAAATTTCGGAAGCGGCATTGTGGCAGGACAGCGCCACCCGTCGGCTGTGCTCGGCCTAGTCACCCCGGTGCCCGGGCGTTCTGATCCCTAAATTGAGTGTATTCAGTGGATTGCCAGGCTCCGGGGACCCCCGCGCCGTCAAAAGGAGCTGACGGGCCGGTCGGATTGCTTTATCGGTGAAGGGGGCACGGTGGGCTGAGCGGTTGGGGTGCGAGAGATGGCCAAGGTCACAGCTATCCGGAAAAAGGGTACGACCGGCTCGGTCCCCGACACCTCAATTATCGCCCTCGACCGGTTCATCCAGTCCACGAGGGACTCCGGCTACAAAGGCACCGTCAGCGCCATCGCCGAACTGGTCGACAACGCCTTGGAGGCTTCAGCGCGGCGGATCGACATCCAGGTCCGAAAATCCTCAGCAGGCGATGATTTTGAAGTTGCCGTTCTGGACGACGGCACCGGCATGGACGCCGAGACGCTGACCGAGGCGCTGCGATTCGGCGGCACGACCCGCTTCAATAGCCGGAAGGGCCTGGGTCGATTCGGTATGGGCCTGCCGAACGCTTCCCTCAGCCAAGCCCGCCGGGTCGACGTGTTCACCTGGCAGCAGGACGAGCCGCCGATCACCAGCTATTTGGACGTGGACCAGATCGTCTCGGGAACGCTTTCTGCTATCCCGAGGCCGATGCGTCGGCCGCTACCCAACGGGATCAAGGCCAAGAGGTCTGGCACGCTGGTCATTTGGACCCGTTGCGACCGCTTAGATAACCGCCGCATCTCCACGCTTGAGAGGCGGCTTCACGCGGGTGTCGGGCGCATCTTCCGTCACTTCCTCTGGGCTGGAATCAAGATCACGTTGAACGGCAAGCCGATCGATGCCGTCGACCCTACATTCCTTCAGGTTCCCTTTGATGGTGCCGCCGCCAAGAAATTCCAGGATGTCGTTACGGTCGAGGTCAGCACTGATCCGGAAAACGCATCGAGCCCCGCAGGCGAGATCGAAATTTCTTTCACCGAATTGCCGGTGGCAGAGTGGCACGAACTCTCCAACGATGAGAAGCGTGCCCGCGGCATCGCGAATGGAGCGGGCGTGTCGATAGTGCGCGGCAAGCGTGAAGTCGATTTCGGCTGGTTTTTTATGGGAGCGAAACGCCGTGAGAACTATGATGATTGGTGGCGCTGCGAAATAAAATTTGGCCCTGAGCTTGATGACGCATTCGGCATCACTCATACGAAACAGCAGATCCGGCCAAAGGAATATTTGGTCGAAGCCCTTCAGCCGATAATCGAGGACACAGCCAAAGCGCTGAATTCGCGTGTTCGGCAAAAGCATCTAAATCTCAAAACCGAGAAGACGGGCATCGAAGCGGAGAATCTAGCCGCCAAGCGGCATGACCGGCTTCGCCCGATTCCAAAAACGAAGGCGCAAGTCGATACAAGAGCGCTTTCCGATCTTGCAACGCGTCATGCGCGGGTCAAAGACGCGCTCGCCGAAAAAGGCACGGACACAAAATATCTTTTGGTTCAGGATGAGCAGGACGCGGGACCGTTCTTTAAGCCGTTGGTTGCAGATGGCGTTCTCGTCGCGGTGCTAAATTCCAATCATCTGTTCTTCCGAAAGTTCTACGAACCGCTCGTCGGTCAGAACGGTTTGGATCCAGCCAAAGCATCGAACGTAGTCAATTTAATGCTCTTGGCCGCGACGCGCGCCGAGGCGCTGTTCAAGAACAAGGATGAAAGAAGAACACTCGCCAAGTTCCGCAAGGAATGGAGTGAGGTGCTGGATGCTCTTCTGCGATCATAGAACGGAAGTGGGCGCTATTGATATTACGCCTGCGGCAGTTACAACGGCAGCGTCCAAGCGGCTTCTCGCGCAATTCGTAGCGGACCTATCTGTCGCAGGTCCCGATCTCGTGGAAGTTAAATCGCAGCGGCGTCGCGCGCGAACACGCTTGATCACCGATGCAGAGAAGCTGAAGACGAGCGACAGGCTTGGTCTCATTGCGTCTGCTTCAGTTATCGCTGATCTTGTCGACCAAGGTTGGCTCATAAAGATTAGCCGAAAAGAGAGAGTTCTTGCTCACCGCCCGTCCGATGACGAGGAGGAGGTCCGAGCATACAAGCGCAGACGATATCAAGCTGCACGGGATGCTCAACTCAGGCAACCAGCCACGCGCGCCTTCATCGAGCGCATGGAGCGCGGCACGCTCACGACCACCGGACGCCACTCAATCTTCTCATTGATGCGAGACGGTCGTCATTTGCAGTTCGAGATCGCGGGCGCCCTGTCCGGCGCGTCAGGGAAGTCACTTGCCGACCTGGTGCAGCCGTATATTCAGTTTGTTCACTCGGCGTCGAACTGCGCCATCACTGGCTTGGCTCTTCAGGACATATGGCGCTACTTCCGTCATACCTGGAGCAATCCCTACGAAAGCGTGCCGGGGCGCAGCATGCTCTTCCTGGTGCGCGATGGTGCCGCACCGAATCATCCAGTCATGGGAATCGGCGCGATAAGTAGCGCAGCCGTCCAACTCGATGCACGGGACCGGTTCATCGGGTGGCTCGGCGAAGATGTCCTCGCTGAAATGCGACTGAACCCTCATCTCGAATATGCGGATTGGGCACTTGAAACCATCGACAAGGCACTCAAGGCAATCTATCGGCAAGACTTCCTCGAGAAAGATCTCTTGCCTGCGAAACTGCCGAAGCATGTCGCGCAAGAGGATATCGCCAAACTACAGAAGCTTGCGGCGAAAGCTCGCAACGAGCATTACTCACGAGCTGGAGCAGGGCAAAACAAAACGAGCGGCGATGCAAGCCGAGTGACGGCGGCCGAGTGGCAAAAGTTCGCACGATCATCGCTCTTTACGTTCAAGCGTGCTCGCGAGATTGCGGGCCTTCTCGAAATCCGGAATACGCTCCACGATGCGTGGAGCGGCGCGCCCAAGACGAAGCGGATTGAAACACTACTTGCTTCAGCATCTGGCCGTGCTGCGTTCCTCAAGATCGTGCGGCTTGCGCGCTCAATGACTGTCGGAACCGAGATCGCGGATCTGACAGTTTGCGGAGCAGTGCCGCCATACAATGTGCTTCTCGGCGGGAAGTTAGTCGCGATGCTCGCCGCGAGTCCGGAGGTCGTCGTCGAATACAAGCGAAGATATCAGTCTCTCCCGAGCATCATTGCTTCGTCGATGGCGGGGCGCGCGGTGGTTCGTCCCGCAAATCTTGTGTTCATCGGAACCACGAGCTTGTATGGCGAGCGCCCGAACCAATACGACCGGACGTCGTATCCATGCGAGATCGTCGGGGGACCGAAGACCCACAATGTCAGTTATCGATATCTCACGAGCCGGGAACACAATCGCACTTCGGGGGTCGGCACGTTCCAATTCGGTCGCGATACCAAGGCCGCAATTGAGAAATACATGTCGAGCACGACCAATGGCTTGCGCGTCAACAACGTATTCGGAGAAGGTACGAGCCCGAAGCTTCGTTCGCTTCGAGACGGGCTGAATGCTCTCGGAATAAATTCGGAAGAAATGCTGCAGCATGGCATAGAGAAAGTCGTCTACGGGGCAGCGATGGTCTCGAACACGTCCCGATATCTGCTTCGGCTCGATGATGCGCCCCAATACCTATTCTCGCTCGACGAACCAGGAGCGAGCACCGCCAGAATCGCGCATCATTGGTTTGAACGGTGGGCCTGTAATCGCATGACGCGAAGCGAAACGCAGCAGAAATTGTCGGCTCACACCCTCATACGACCGATTCGCCACGGCGCCAGGGTCGTGCTTCCCACCAATGATGAGGACCAACTTTCGTTTCGGATTGATCGGCTTTGATGCGCGCAGACACCGTGCCCCGCAGATTACGCAATGTCGGCGAGGGAGAGTTCCTTTTCGAACTCCGGCCAGGCCCCCCAACCGTAGCGATACTTTGGCTCGGTTGAATGTTTGTCCACGCGGCCCCGGGATGGACGGTTCCAACTGCCTCCCTTGCTCTTACCTAGAAAGAGCCACCCAGCAGCTCGCAAGCTCGCTCCGTCTTCGGAACTGAGGATATAAGTCAGGCCCCTCCGGAAGCCCTTGTCGATCGCCACACGACGAGCTGCCGCGTATAGGAGAGAGCAAGCGTTATAGGTACCGTCGGTACAAAGGCGCGTCACTTCACAGGTGAGGCCGTCATCAATCTTTCGCGCCACAGGCCGGCCCACGATGGCGACTCCACAAAGCCGTCCGTCCTCGTCGTGAGCGGCATGGTGCCAAAGCGCACCCACCGGCACATCATGATGACGATGGTTCTGCTCAACAAACGCAAACGCCTCTTTTTGGGTTATGGGACGTAATTCGGGCATCTGCACACCGTTATGCACGCTCTCAGAATTCGAAAATATCTCATATGAGATATGCAGTCAATAACTCATATGAGAAAAAATGGATTCGACAGAAAAAGTCATATCAGTTATTCCGAAATATGGGCCGAAAGAGACAGTGGCGTGAAGATATGCAGGCGCGCTTCCCGGACGGAACGTTCGCTCGGATCGAAGCTGTGTTGCGGGATGGCGAGGACAGGACGGATTTCGTTCGCGAGGCTGTGGAGAAAGAGTTGAAGCGACGGCAAGAAGCCGAGAGTCGGTTAGCGTCAACCGCAGCGCGGACTAAGAGTTATTCTAAGTAGCGGCTGATCGCCAAGGTGTTCCGCAGATGGCGATCGGATCTCTGCAGTGGCAGGTTTCCGACCAATCGACCTCCATGTTGCGCGAAAAAAATGGTCTCGAGGCTGTGCTTACCAGGTTGCCTCAGCCGCCGTATCTATTGCGAAACACACCCGCTACGCCGCCAACGTGACCGCGCTGAACGGGAGCGACGGCATCCCGTCGATCATGAGCTTGAGGTAAATGTGGTGGTTCGGAAGCTGAACCAAGTCGGTCTCGTCGAACGTCCCCTGAAATTCGCGGGCCAAGTATGGAGCGTCCTCCGCCCCAATCCGAAAGGAGATCAATGTTCCGGCGTTGCCGAGTACGGAATGGCGGATGTCGGGGGAGAGTTGGTTCAGGTACTGATGGGCAATGGTGAAGCCCATCCGGTACTTCCGCATTTCCGAGAGCATGTTGGCAAGCGCCAGCGTCGTGAAGCTCTGGAATTCATCCACGTAAACGAAGAAGTCCCGCCGTCGAGCAGGGACAATCTCGGCCCGGCTGTAGCCGGCCAGCCCAATTGTGGTTACTAGCATCCCCCCAAGCAGCGAAGAACTGTCCTCGCCGATCCGTCCTTTGGCCAGGTTGACAAGGAGGACGCAGCCCTCGTCCATGATTTGCCGGATATGGAGGTCTCGCTTGGGCGCGGTCAGGATGCGGTCGAGGAGGGGATCGGAAAGGAAGGCACCAACTTTGTTTTGAATTGGCGCAATCCCGTCAGCACGGTAGCTGAACGAGAACTTCTCAAACTCCGTCAACAGGAAAGTCTTAACAGCTTCGTTTCGTAGCGACCCGGCAATGTGCCTTCTATAATTTCTGTCGGAGACGATGCGCAGGATGTCGTGAAGGGTTGCGGATGGCTGTTCGAGAAGCGCCATAAGAATGTTCCGCAGAATATGTTCCATGCGCACGCCCCAAGCCTCCGGCCACATCTTTTCGAACACTTCCATGAGCCCGGAGGCCGCCAGGGCAATCCGATCCTGCCGTACATGGCGGAGCGGATTGTACCCGTATGGCTGCGTCGGATCGGCTGCATTCAGATAGAGAACGTCCAGCAACCGGTTTGGAGGAACGCGATCTGCGATGCGTTCGACCAGATCGCCATGAGGGTCAATCAGCGCGAATCCATCGCCACGCGCCAAGTCTTGCAGTGCCATGCGTTCAAGAAGTGTGGACTTTCCGGTGCCGGTCTTCCCAATGAGGTATACATGGGAGAACCGGTCCTCCCGCTTTATGCCAAAGAGTTCTCCGCCAGTTCTGAAATTCGTCTTTGCCAAATACGTGACGTCACTTGATTGTCCAGACATCGAGGCACGGTACCAATGCGCGCCAAGATCCGCACGACGCCAGTTCGTGCCAATGCGGCACAAAAAGCCGTCTGGAACTAGCCGCCGCGCCGCGTATCATCGCGGCATATGGATACTTTGGTGATCAATGTCAGCTGGGAGTATTTCCTCAGCATCATGAGTGGGCTTATCGCGATCGCGTACTACACGAGTGGCCGATTCACGGCGCTTGAGACGACTGTTGCATGGCTCAAAGAGTTGCTGACTGAATTGACAGTTGACGCGGAAAATCATCAAGCGAAACTCTTCAAGAGGGGCTCGCCGGTGTCCCTGACCACAAAGGGATATCAGGTTCTGGCACGCAGCGGGCTCCGATCATACCTTGATGCCAATAAGAAGCGCTTGCTTTCCCAGTTTTTCGACGTTCCATCTTCCAACAATTATGAACTTCAACGTCGAGCATTCGATCTCCTTGCTGGCCTTTCATTGGAAGAACCAGTCGAAAGACATCTAAGCCGGTTCGCATTCGCAAACGGCTTGAGCGCAATTCTGCTTCGCCGGGTCGGGGCGATCTATCTTCGTGATCTCGTTGTGCAATCGAATTGAACACGTATGCGGATTCGCAATAGAGCGGTCGAGGGTGTAGGGTTAGCAGCGGTTGTCGAGCTTCTAACGCTCCTTGATAAATATGTCGATTGACGCCGTCCCGCCCATGGGACTGCTCACAATTGTCGAGGTCGCCGAACTACTGAAAGTGTCCGTCTGGACCATTCGGCGCCTTCAGCAGCAGCGCAAAATCCCATTCGTCAAAGTTGGTCGTTCCATTCGCTTTTCAGAAAGCGATTTGGCGGCGTACCTGGCCAGGCGACGCGTCGGCGTGATCGGCGAATAACGACCACGTATGGCAGTACGAAAAATTAAGAATTCATGGCGCGTAGACTTCAGCTTCAATGACGTCAGATACAGAAGGGCGCCCCCCGAGAACTCCCGCGCCAGCGCACGAGCGTACGAAATCGTTTTGCGACAGCGCTTGGCACGGGGAGAGCCGTTGAACGGAGACATAGGCAAGAATACGACATTCGAAGCGTTCGCTTGGCGGTGGTTCAAAGAATACGTCGTGCCGAACAACAGGTTCTCCGAACAGCGGATCAAGTCGTACACACTCAAAAGTTCGCTCATCCCGTTCTTCGGAAAGATGACGATTGGAGAAATTAGAACGTATCACGTTGAGCAGTACAAAGCGCGAAAACTGAAGGACGGCTTGGCGAACAAATCGATCAAGAACCATCTTACGGTCCTTAGCACCTGTCTCTCTTGCGCTTACCGATGGCTTGAACTTCCTTCAAAGCCGCCCGAGATACCATGGCCCAAGTGCCCCCCGCCACAAACGGATTATCTTTCTCCCGGTGAGTGCGAAATACTTCTATCTCACTCGCAAGGAGTGATACGCGAGCTGCTCGTGATGGCACTTCGCACCGGTATGCGGCAAGGAGAACTGAAGGGGCTCCAATGGTCAGCCATCGATTGGGAGAATCGTGTGGTGATAGTGAAGCACTCCTACTGCGATCGAGAGAAGGACATTGGTCCTCCAAAAAATAACCGTATACGCTCCATCCCGCTCGATTCGGACCTGTACGAGATCCTGTATCGAAGGCGAAGGGAGACCGGTTACGTGTTCACGAATGCGAGCGGGCGACCGCTAAATCATAGCTGGCTCAGCTATCACCTGGAGGGGGTGTGTAAGAAGGCGGGCCTGCGTCGAATTTCGTGCCACGTTCTCCGTCACACGTTCGCTTCCCATCTCGCGATGAAGGGCGTCCCACTGAATATGGTGCAAGCGCTTCTCGGGCATTCAACGATCATTATGACCATGAGGTATGCGCATGTCGCGCCTTCGGCGACGCGTGCGGCGATAGAACTGCTGAACCCGAAAAGGTTTGTGACCGCTAAATTTGGGCACCCAGCCGTCACCCAGTGGGGGGAAGAGCAAGAGCGATTGGAAGCCGTCGAGACGCCTGCTCCGGAAATGCGCTTGATGTAAGCCATTTAAATGGCGAGACGGACTTGGGCACGTTCACTCGCAGCGTTGCTCCCCGGGTAGGATTCGAACCCTGCGGTTAAGGTCTGATGAGCCCGTCGCACGAGAGCGCAAATCAAAGATTATTGGCTTAAATGAAAGACGTATGAGCTAAATTGCTATGGGGCGACTCTAGCCCTGAATAGGCTGTGGAGGGCAGTTTTTGTCAGTTCTGAGGCACCCTGGCGTCAACCGATTGTGGTCGGTTGACGGCATTAAAAAAATAACAGGAGCGTTAGAGGCGGGACTGATAGGATCGCAGGAAGCCCCTCTCACAGGCGAGCAGGGCTTTTCCCGCATTATGCTGCGCATGCCCGAACGGCTGCTTCTCTTGTCATATCCTTTTGTTCGGCCTGAAGCCCATCCGTTCGTCCTCGGCCCTTGCGCAAGCAGTGCCGCCGCGATTATGGACGAATGCACACTTCAAGCACTACGTCGGTTGGTAGATATTGTCGTCTACATTTATGAGGACGACGGACCCAGAAGCGATGTGCTGGAAGACGCAAGATTGGTTAAGGCTTGGATTGATAGCCAGGGCGCCGATCCAGTGCGCTCATAACATCCGGATCGTGGGACAGAGTCGTCAGTAAAGAAAAATAACATGGTACAATGAAACGCCGTAAAAGCAGCTATGAAAAACCGAAAGGGACCTCGCTCCTTGTATATCGTTGTGATTGCGGTGGTCCTTGCGTGCGCTCCATTGCTCTTTCACTGGATGCACAACTCCACAAATGTATTTTTCCCGACGGTCCATGATCTGGTTTCGACGGTGCTCCCGTCAAGCACTACGCCAACACTTTCCGTGGCGGGAAGTCGGCCAGGGATCACGGATGATGCTTCGCAAAAAAGTGAACTTGCATCGGTAAGCGGGGTGTATGTCGTTTCGCGAATTCTGCGGCGAACCGCGGACAATCTGCCCGACAGCGTATATGAAAGCCCCGATATCGACGGCGTCGTCATCTCGGCGCCGTGGAACGACATAGAGCCGTCGCCGGGCGTCTATGACTGGACGTTGGTAGACACGGAAATTAAACGCGCGGTGGCGAACGGAAAGAAGATAACCATCGCCATTCATACCGGTGTGTGGACCCCTTCATGGCTCTTTGCGGCCCCTTATAACGTCGCGCATGATACGTTCTATTTTTCATCCAGTAACGGGGCCGATGGTAAGCCGTGCACGGCGTACACCATGCCGGCACCCTGGGATAGCACGTATGAATCCCAGTATGCTCAAGTCGTGCAAGCCTACGCCAATCACCTCAAAAGCATTCCCGGAGCGTACGATGCGGTGACCAGGGTCAAACTGAGCGGAATCAATACCATTAGCGTCGAACTTCATTTAGGTTATTGCTCAAACAGCGACGGCCTTTCGCGCTGGCAGACGCTCGGATACACGCCCGATAAACTCATCGCAGCGGCGAAGGCCCTTGCTGGATCGGTGAATCAAGCATTCCCCGACAAGGTGCTAAGTCTTGACATATTAGTCGAGAATGCGCTTCCTACAATAAACAACAGTGGACAGGTAGTGACAAAAACCAGCCCAACCTTCGTCGATGTAACGCAATCGCTTATTCGCTATTTCGGGACGCCGAGTTCCGGTTTCAATAATCGGTTTGCCGTCCAGTGGGACGGATTTAGCTCCACGCAAAATGCAGCTTTCACCCAAAGCGTCGCCGAGGCGCGAGAACTCGGTATTATCCTCGGCGGAGGAACGAATAATTTCGGGGGGAAGGGGGCTATCGGATGCGGCCTAAAGGCAGCGCCGACCGAATGCGACGACACACAGTTTCAAAGTATACTCGACGGCATCATAAGCGAGGGCGGGGCGTATATAGAGATAAGTTCTGCTGCCAGCGTTTCGCAATTCCCGGACGCAATCGCCGAGGCACAGGCGAGACTCACGGCACTTTTTGGGAAATAGAGCTGCTATGATGTGTTTGGTGATGGCGGGGCTTTTGCCCATCGGCCGCTCGTGTCCCGCGTCATCGGCTAGCCGGCAAGATCGAGGATAATGAGCGCCGCACCGGAGCATAGCCCAAGAACGGCGATGGATATGGCGGCGTAAATGACGGCCCTTTGGGGCCGGACGGGCTGCCATTTTTCAGCATAGATGCCTATCAGTCCTGCAATGACGCCTGGGACTAAAAAGCCGAAGAAGAGAGCGCCGTGCATCGGAATTCTCCTTGCGCCGGTTCCTTGGCCCAATTCGATGGCCATGCCGGCGCTCGTCAGCTGTCCTCCTGGGTGCCGGAGTCTAACACGGTCAGCCGGAAGCAAAAGGCGTATTCGTTTCACGGTGCGGAAATCGCAACGCCCCGGAGCGATAGGGGGTCGCTCCGGCATCCTCTTGTCATATCCTTTTGTTCGGCCTGAAGCCCATCCTTCCGTCCCGGCCCGCGCGGGAGCAGTGCCGCCGCGCGCAGGCGCCGTCAATGCTGCCGAAGGCACCCGTAAGGGCTTGGCATTGACGGCGACGAGCACGGTGGCACGATTGGAGCGCTCGGGATGCATTCCATCTGTTAGGTTTGCGGAGGCTAAACGCCTTGCCCGCTTGACATGCCAGCGCTTGCGTCGTCCAGCGCGCCATCGACCTCGACTCTTGGGCGCTCTTATGGAATCCATTGAGGGATAGAGCTATCAGCTAACCGCTTCAATATGGACGAAGAGACATTTCGAGCTTTGGGTAGACTGGTGAACATTGTAATGTTCATTTATGAGCACGATGAAGCCGATAGCGAGGTTAGGGAAGACGCGGCGCGAGTGAAAGCGTGGATCAACGGCGCTCGGCGCAAGCCATCCGCTCGTAGACGCGCTCGACTGTTAAAATCCCCTAAACGAGCCCTGTTGCCAACGTGAGACGGCGGAGTGCAGACCCCGGGCAAGGGACATCGGCTTGCAATGGGCCGCGAAGCCGAAGGTGGCAAGAACTACGTACACGCTGTAGCGTCGAAAACTCGCTCGGAGCTCGAAATGCGTCGGCGAAAGTTTTGTTAACTTTCAGCCGAGCGTGCGATTTTGAGTTACGGGTGCGAGTTTTTCAACAAAGACGTTCGAGGGTGGCTGTGATTACGCAGTGGGTGCGGCGCACATCACGAACGCATGCGCAGCTAGACGCATGAACATGCCGGAGCGACACGTTCACGCCTCTAGCCGCGCACGCATTCGTTCGGCAGAAGACCAGAAGCAGATTCGGCTCCGAGCAAGCTAATGCCCGCGGCCGACGCTGGCCGGAGTTTTGGAGCGGAGGTCTTGAAAGTTCATTCCAACTCCATGATCCCATGATTAAGATGAGAGTGGCGTCATTTTGTTTGCCTTACGCAAATTTGACCGTCTCGCATTTGAATTTCTTTCGACGATGATGGACAGCGCGATTGGACCGAGATTCGGCAACCGACGCAGTCTATGGGATCAAAGCTTCAAAGCTATTTGCGATATCACCGCCGGAGCTGGGGATTGACCCAGCAAGAACTCGCGTACCTGCTTGGGTTGAAAAGTGCTTCGGCGATCTCTCGGATCGAACGGAACGTACTTCAGCCAAGCCTCGCGATGGCGCTTGCATGCCAGGTTCTGTTCGACGCTCCTCTATTGGAACTCTTTCCGGGAGCATTTTCGGTTATCGAAGGCGCGATGGTTGAGCGCGCGGGGGAGCTCAATGCGCAACTTCAGGGACGCATCGCTCGTGCCACTGAAGCCAAGAACGAGCTGATGAGAAAGGTCTTGGCTCGCTCTCCGCGCGAGAAGGTATGAAGCCGCCTCGGGAGCAGCTCGTCCTGGCCTTCTATCCCAACACGCGCGGCTTTGCATTTGTCCTGTTCGAGGGACCCTTCGCTCCGGTTGACTGGGGGCTTGTACGGCTGCGGGGCGCAGAGAAGAACCGTACCGGAGTTGCGCGTCTTGCGGAGCTGCTTTCCCGCCAACGGCCGGACGTTGTGCTCCTCGAAGACATGTTTGACGGAAATAGCCGCCGTCATGATCGGATTCGAGACCTCAATGCCGCGGCGCAGGAAGCGGCATCGCGCGCCGGCATCGAGTGTATCCACTATTCACAAAAGCAGGTGCACGCGCAGTTTGTTGAATTGGGCGCGCCCAAGCGCTACGCCCGCGCCGCGTTCATAGCTCGACGCATTCCTGAGTTTCAACGCCTGCGTCTCCTGCCACCACCCCGCAAGGTGTGGAACAGCGAGAGTGCCCGGATGGCGATCTTCGACGCCGCCGCGCTGGCGATCACATTCTTCGAGGAAATGGCAAACGAGCAGTTCGAACAATGATTTCTCAGTCGTGTCATCCGACGCCTTGGGGGCAGGGGCGCCGGTCGCGGGACGGAGGACATAGCGGTGAGCAGGATTATCCACTAACGCCGTTGAGCTCCGCCTCGCAATCCAGCGTCCGAATGGTCGGGCACTGGTAGCGAGGAGGACACCATGTCCGACATTGTTCTTTCCAATAGAGCAGCGAAGCTGATGAAGCTCTGTGAAGTCGAGGGCTTTACATCGTTCGAAGACCTTTGCGCGGAGGCGATGGCCGGGGAGTGCCCGGCGATCTGCATGACGGAGGGGTGCAACCACGTCGCAGAGATGGAGCCGGACCAAACGGAAGGGTACTGCGAAGCATGCGGCGGCAACACGTTATGCTCGGCCCTTGTGCTCGCAGGCGTGATCTAAGGTGCGGCCGTGGCGAGCAGCGCTGAGCCTCAGCGAGGCACCGAGGCTGCAGTCCGGCACCGTCGGATTGCAGTTCTGAACGACAACTTCCGAACCACGTTCCTTGGCGGCCGCGTGCTTCTTACCAGCGGCGTGGCCGATCAGCCCATCGATGTAATGGCGCGTGCGCTAGTGGCCGTTCAGTCCTTTACGGACTTCACCGCGGACAACGATCCGCATGCTGAGCGGGATTTCGGTGCTTTCGAAATCGACGGTAGGACGTTCTTTTGGAAGATCGACTATTACGATCAGACCTGCGAGTTCGGCTCCGAAGATCCTGCTAATCCCGAGGTCACCACGCGAGTGCTCACGATCATGCTGGCGGAGGAGTACTGAGATGCTCTCCCAAGCCAAGCGCGTGTACACGCTTTCCGAATACACGGTGGAATGCCGGCGGGATGGTTGGTACTTCGGTCGGACCTCTCGCTTCGGCGAGAAGGGGGAGATGCGAGGGCCATACACCACCATCGCGTCGGCGACCCTCGTGATCGCCCGCGAGTTCAAGCGAGAGATCACCAGGCGGGACGCGCACACCGAGACCAGCTGAGATGGCGCTGTCATTTATCGTGATCGACGGCAAGCGCCATCTTTGGAAGGACATATTGAAGCTCCGCCGGGAGCAACGAAAAGCGGCCAAGCAGCCGCAGCTGACCCTCTTCGAGCTCAAGGACGACAGCCGTCCGGCCAGCCAGCGGACGGCCGAGGGCCGATATAGTGAGCCGACGCTCTTTCGGGTCGATTAAGTCGCAGCGCGAACCGGTCCTACGGGCAGCGGTGAGGGTGCGGGGCCGGGCTCTAGGACAAGCGAGCCGGCCGACCCCTGTGATCCGCAATGTGCTGAGGCAACTGCCCCGCTCACGAATGAAGCGGGGCACTTTGTTGCCGCGAAATTCCGAACACCCGGCTGCCCAGGATAGGGAGTGAGTGGGCGGGAAATGGAAAGCGAAGGCTCAACGAGGGGCGGTCGCGGCAATTCAAGTTTGCCCGCCCGGAAGGGTAGCTGCTCCCGCGGATGCCAGCTGCTGTGGGGCGATGCCTAGTTAGAAAACCGCCACGTGGCGAGCATGGAATCGAACAACGCTTTCAGTGCTTCAGACGTGCTGAGTTCGTACAAATAGCCGCCATGAAAGGCAGCCACTGCAGCGGTGTCGCCGAATGCCCCGTCAAGCTCCTCGTACGCCATGCCTGTGGTGTCGGAACCGACTGAAATCGGCTGAGTGTTAAAATAGGGCGTTGCCGGTTGCAGCTGTTCAAGGTCGGCGAGCGTAAGGTCATTGGATGTCGTCGCATACGGCGTGACCTCTACCTGGACCGTTTGTCCGGAGGAATTCGTAAACACAATCGCCCCGCCCGAACTATCTGGCACGGTCGCCGAATCAGGCGGATACGCGGAGAAGCCACGCGGCAATTGGACCGAGAAGTCAAAGGTCGCGTTTGCATAGGTGACCGGACCGCTCGAAGCCCAAAGTGGCATGCCTTCACCGAGCCACCACGCACCAATTCCAAGCACCGCAACGAGTGTCGCGCACATAGCGGTGCGTTGATTCATGCACTGATGATACCATCTGGCGGCATGCCATCGTGGTCGTGGCGACGCCAGGAGCCTCATGGCGTTATCATGGCCTGACCTGACCTATAGAGCTGCGCCACCTCTTGTGCAGAAAGCGGACGACCGTAAAGACGCACGTCGTCGACTGAACCACGAAAGAATGAAGTACTGCCGTCATAAGCACCTATCGTGGTGCTTTCCGCGGATGTGTAGTAGGAACTAAGGAGCGATGAGCCACTTGCTGTTCCCTGAAAAACGCCATTCACGTAAAAGCTAAGCGTTTGAGTGTTGACGTTGTATATCCCAGTTACGAGCTGCCATTTACTTAGGGTAGCCACAGCTGTTGAACATACGTGCGCAGAATGCCCGCTCGCATCAGACATTTGGAATTTCCACTCTCCTGTTACCCCGCAACCGAGACCCAGACCACTCACTATTGCGATGAAATAATTTTGCGCGAACGCACCTCCGTTATGAGCACGGCTCACGCAGGGCACTGGATTCGAGCTACCGAAGGACGTTGGGTACGCCCAGCATGACACGGTAAAATTCCCACTTTCAGGGATATCCGCGAGGGATACATACTGTGTGGTGCCGTTGAACTTCAGTGCCTGTCCTATCTTCCCGGCCGTTGGCGAGCTCGTAGTCGACATATTTACAAGCGTGCCCGTGTTGCCGTTACCGGATACGTCGTCGGTCGCGTTTGTAGTCCAGTGGGTGTTTTGACCGTCGAAAGTCCAGTAACCGACGAGACCGGTACTCACTGCGACAGTGTTGGAGTGGGCGACAGTGACTTTACCGAGCGCGTATAGTTGAGCTATTTCTTGCGGAGAAAGCACTCTATTGTATATGCGCACGTCATCGATAGAGCCGTTAAAGTGATTTTGACCATCGAATCCGATGTACCCGTTGTTTCCCGCAGAGTCCCCTCCGGCGATGGTAGTGGTTTGACCAAGTTGCAACCCATTTACATACAATGCAACTGCCGCCGTATTGTGGTTATATGAGGCGCATACGTAGAACCAGCTCCCTACAGTTATGCCCGCAGCTTTTTCGACAACAACACTGTTATTGATATAAGTGAGGTTGCCAGGGGTCGTACGATTGATGGTTAGTGCCCACCCGGTAGTGGTCGGGCGATCTGAAGCGATACCTTGACGGGAAGTCGTTGCGGTATTCTCCCATGCGCAAACAGTGCGATTCGTGTTTGCTGCTGAAATGGCCGAGGGGAAGTTCGTCACTTGAGAGGTCGATCCATTGAATTTCAATGCACCGCCAATCTTGCCCGCGACTTGTGCTGATGTCGTTGCCAAGGAAACGAGCGTGCCGGTTTGGCCATTGCCTGAAAGATCCTGAATCGTATCGGTGCTCCAATTAATGGAGCTTCCATCCATGGACCAATAGCCGATGAGACCGTTCGAAAGTCCCGTAGTGTTTGAGTGAGCAAGGTCGGTGGAGGGGGGAGTTAAGATGCGAGGGCCCCACGCCGCAGCAGCCAAGTTGAGGCCGGTGTAGTTGAAACCATTTACGGTTATCGTTTGGCTGCCGGTTGTGGAGGTCTGAGCGAGCGAAAGCGTCAAGGTCCCCGGGCTGCTG